>ENA-OQAY01000437-OQAY01000437.1-human-gut-metagenome-genome-assembly--contig:-NODE-437-length-12017-cov-0.887637_pt1 | contig 12017 bp, 14 predicted proteins | sample MGYA00242740_ERZ504537 | MGnify/ENA primary metagenome ERZ504537 (study PRJEB26092, sample SAMD00036272) | human gut metagenome | host: Homo sapiens | study: EMG produced TPA metagenomics assembly of... | reverse complement strand
CAATCTGTCAGGCTGTTGATTCCGCAAAAGCCGATATGACCATCTTTGATTCTTCAGGCATTGAAGCTTTTGTTACTGAGAATAATCCCAAGTATGCTAACCGCATTATCAGACACCTTAAGGCTCCTTATAAAATAAAATCTCAATTTTCCTTATTGTATCAGATAAAATAAGCAGTCTCAATAAATAGGCAGTACTTTTTATGATACATAAATACTAGATAATTAATGAATTTTAAACCTGATTTTTTGCATTTCTTTGAAAATAAAGGATAATATTAAATTTTTAAAATAGGAATGATTACTGTTTTACATTGACTAAAATACTATAATACTATATAATAATTATGGTTAATTAATCCTAATTAATAAGAATAAATGGCTATTTAGAGAATACCATTTAAAATACATGGAGAAGATAAAGGGACGAAAATATGGATAGGAAAGCAATGTATAAGCTGAGTTATGGATTGTTTGTACTGACTGCAAGGGAAGACGAAAAAGACAATGGATGTATTATTAATACAGCTATACAGGCAGCTTCGGAACCAAACCAGTTAAGTATCTGTGTAAATAAGGCAAATTATACGCATGATATGATTCAAAGAACCGGAAAATTTACTGTATCAGTCTTAAGTCAGAAGGCACAATTTGAATTGTTCAAACATTTTGGCTTCCAATCAGGAAGAGATACCAATAAGTTTGAAGCATTTGAGCAGTGTGCCAGGGGCACGAATGGTATTTATTATATTACAGAAGGAACAAATGCATACATTTCTGTAACAGTTAATAAAACTGAAGATTTAGGTTCACATACAATGTTTATCGGGGAGATAACCGATATGGAAGTAATAAGTAATATTCCTTCAGCTACATATGATTATTACCAGAATAACATTAAGCCTAAGCCGGAGGAGGTTGGCAAAGCAGAGGATGGTCAGACAATATGGCGTTGCAGAATCTGTGGATACGAATATGTGGGAGAAGAACTGCCGGATGATTTTATATGTCCTTTATGTAAGCACCCAGCATCAGATTTTGAAAAAGTTGTAAAGAAAACGGAGGTAAAATAAATGGCAGATAACAAATACGCAGGAACACAGACAGAGAAAAATTTACAGGAGGCATTTGCCGGAGAATCCCAGGCAAGAAATAAATATACATATTTTGCATCTGTAGCATAGAAGGAAGGCTACGAGCAGATGTCAGCATTGTTTTTAAAGACTGCAGATAATGAGAAAGAACATGCAAAGATGTGGTTCAAGGAATTAGCAGGAATTGGTGATACAAAGGAAAACCTGGCGGCAGCGGCAGAAGGCGAAAATTATGAGTGGACAGATATGTATGATGGCTTTGCTAAAACAGCTGAGGAAGAAGTATATGCATATTGTAACCTGCATGGATTATGGAAATGCTAAAAGCATTTATACATATTAAGGTTAAAGAACAACACAAATATAACAGTAATATAGGCTGTGTATTAATATATTTACAAGGAGGAACAACGAATGAAATACGTATGTGATGTTTGCGGATGGGAATACGATGAGGAGAAGGGCTATCCAGAAGGTGGTATTGCACCTGGTACAAAGTGGGAGGATATTCCAGAAGATTTTGAATGTCCGTTATGCTTTGTAGGAAAAGACCAGTTCTCAGAAGCATAAATGTATTATGATAGGATTATACCAATGAAAGAAGAACTAAGAATAGATATTGTCGGACTTGCAGGAGCCTGTTCCTATGCTTTGGACTGTATAGAAGCAGAGTTGGTAAAAATCAAAAACAAGCATGGAAAAAGAGTGGCTTATATAAGTGTATGCATGGCTGAATATCTGGCAATTCAAGGTGATGCGTTACAAGATTTAGCTATGTGTGCCTTACTGCATGATAATGCTTTGACACAATATATTACGGAAGAGCTGGAAAGGAATTATGTTATTGACATAAAAAAAGATTTGTCCGTAAGAAAAACGAATCTTCATTGTATTTATGGTGAAAAAAATATTACTAAACTTCCTTTTAAAACAGATGTCTCAAATGTGATTTTGTATCATCATGAACATGCCGATGGAACTGGTCCTTTTCAAAAAAAGTGGAATGAAACCCCATTGCCTGCAAGAATTATTCATCTTGCAGATACCGTTGATATCATAGGAAATAGTATTAAATCTGATGATAATAGATGGGATTTTATATGTCAGTATCTTTCCCAAAAAAAGGATAGTCTATTTGATTCAGAATGTGTTAATGCTTTTCTTCATGTATTCACAAAAGAATCCTATATGTGTTTAAGTGATGATTCTTTTGAAACGAAGCTATGGGAAATTATTCCAAGAGAAAAACTGGTTTTTGATTGGGAAATGTGTAAAAATGTTGCGGATTTCTTTGCAAAGATTGTAGATTATAAATCTTCTTTTACAAGCAGGCATTCTATAGGAGTAGCTGAAAAAGCCTCCCTGCTTGCCAAATATATGGGATATGATTCAATTACGGTACAGAAAATGTATTTGGCTGGTGCACTGCATGATATAGGAAAAATGGCGGTAGGCAATGAAATTCTGGAAAAACCGGATAAGCTTACGGATGATGAATTTTCTACAATGAAAAATCATGCTGGTTATACATACCTTATATTATCGGAGGTTAATGATTTTGAAGAAATACGAGATTGGGCGGCTTTCCATCATGAAAAATTAAATGGAAAAGGGTATCCTTTTGGAAAAACCGCTGATGAATTAAATGAGCAGGAACGTATGATGGCATGTGTTGATATTTATCAGGCTCTTACGGAAGACAGACCTTATAAAAAGGGATTGTCCCATGAAAAAACATGTGATATCCTTGATGACATGGCACATAAAGATTTTATTGATTCAGATATTTCAAAGACAATTAGAGAATGTTTTGGAAGAACCTGATGCCATATATGAAAACAGAGGGTGTTTCAGACAATAGTATTTTCAGTTATGTACTAGTATGACTCTTACGAGGGAACCACCGGCACGACATTCCAGATTACATCACGTTCGATCGGAGAGGTAACTGTAGAAAAAATTGGTAAAAGTGCTGTATTTTTCGGGGGGGGGGGTACAACATTTTATGTGAAAAATAGAATAATAAAATTGTTCCCGAAATTTATTGACTTTGAGAAAAAAATTTGATATATCAGAATCGAACAAAAGAGAAAGGAAATAGCAAACTATGCCGACAAAGAAAAATATGATGAAAAAGAACTTGGAAAATTTGCATCTGAAGGAAAGGATAAACTATGGCTACAGAAAAGTCATTATTATGATGTTAGTCTCAGGTCTGTTTTCTATTGTGGTTATAGGTATGCTATTTGCCAATACGATGCATTATGTACAAAATGTTACTGTTGCAGACCGGGCGGTGAAAATCTGCAGGATAAATGTTAACTCATCAGCGAGAAATATCAGGGAAATGGCATTAAATAATGATACATCCTCTTATGACGGTTATGAGCAGACGGTAGAAAGACTGCTTGCAGAAGTTAATACCCAACTGAAAAATTTAAAGAACTCCGGAGTTATTCCGGATGCGGATTGTGAAGAATACGCATCTGCCCTTACAGACTGGGGAAACATTGGTTATTCCATCATGAAAGAAATCAAAAGCGGTGACAAGGATAAGGCAGTTGATTCAATTCTGAATGATTGTACCCCGGCATTAAATAAAGCCGTAAAAATTGCAACAAGATTAGATGAAATGACCGATGAGGTAAGCAGCCAGGCAGTCAGAATTACGGTTATTTCTGCAGTGGCAGGAATTGTGTGTATTATTATTTGTCTGGTTTTGGCATGGAAACTGGCAATAAAAACAGGCAAAAAAGTACTTGAGTCAATTTTAGTACCATTACGTGAAGTGGAAGCCGTTGCACAGGAATTAACAGATGGAAACCTGCACAGCACGCTGGATTACCATTCAGATGATGAGATTGGAATACTGGCACACAATATGCGCAAATCCATCCGCATTCTGGGAAGCTATGTAGATGATATTGGACGTTCAATGAAGATGTTTGCAGAAGGAAATTTTGATGTGCAGCCGGAAGTAGAGTGGAAAGGGGATTTCGTTGGAATTCTAAACTCCTTTATGTTGTTTGAAGAAAGCATGGCAGAGACAATAAAGGGAATCCAACATGTTTCAGATGAAGTTTCGGGTGCCGCAGATCAGGTAGCATCAAGTTCCAATGACCTTGCGGATGGAGCAACAAATCAGGCAGCAGTTGTAGAAGAACTGACCGCAACAGTCGCAGGTGTTTCTGAACAGGTAGGAAAAAATTCACAATCCGCAAAAGAAATCAGTGGAAGAGTAGACGAACTTGGAAATGCCATTCTGGAAAGCAATGGTAAAATGAGGGATATGGTTGATTCCATGAATGAGATCAACGGGGCATCAAAAGAGATTGACAAGATCATTGCAACAATCAATGAAATTGCGTCCCAGACGAATCTGCTTGCATTGAATGCTTCCATTGAGGCTGCAAGAGCAGGGGAGGCAGGAAAGGGATTTGCAGTGGTAGCGAATCAGGTCAATGTGCTGGCAGACCAGAGTGCCAGGCAGCAAAGGAATCCGCAACATTGATTGAAACCTCTGTGAAAGCCGTGGAAAAAGGTATGGTGATTGCAGGGCAGACGGCATCACAATTGCAGGAGGTCGCTGAGAATTCCCAGATCATTACAAAAGAAGTCACAAATATTGCAGAAACGTTAGAGACACAGACAACAGAAATCCAACAGATTAATGATGGAATTGAACAGATCAATGATGTCGTACAGACGAATTCGGCAACATCTGAAGAATGTGCAGCAGCCGGTCAGGAGATGAGCAGTGAAGCAGAAAATCTGCGTGAAATGATCCAGAAATTTAAAGTTGCAGAAAATAAAAAATTAAAAAACGGTGCAAAAAAATTATTGATGTTGAATTTACATATAAAGTTGTCGCAGGTAGGAACTATAATTTGACTTGTGACATATATAAATGCGGGAAAAGGATGCAATGAGAAAATGTGCGTTATTGGTTTTAAACTGATAACGCACATTTTAAATTATATGAATAGTAATATCATCGCAAAAAAGCATAAAAGTAGAAAAAGTTAAAAATATCGTGGATATAGTGCTAGAATTGTTGAAAAAAGTAAGTTAAAATACAGGAAAACAACAAGTGTAAAGGGGAAATTTTATGGAATATTCAGCAATTTTTCATGATATGGATAAAAGGTTTAGCTATGCAGTTGATAAGGATTTATTTGTGATACGCGTGCAGGTAAAAAAGGATGATATGAAGGAGGTAATCCTTCACTATGAGGACAAGTATATACCTATGGAGCGTAAGGATACCAGAAAGACAGTTCCGATGAAGAAGGTTGCTGTCTCACAGTTTCATGATTATTATGAAGCACAGATAAATATGCATTTGATCTGTCTGCGTTACTTTTTCGAATTTACGGACACGCAGGGAGAAAAGGTATATTATGGAAATTATGAGTTTGATAAGGAATGCATTACAAACAGGGACAGAATGTTTGACTGTCCGCAGAACCTCCGGGAGGAAGAGATGTTTGAGGTGCCGGAGTGGGCAGCAAACAAGGTCGTGTATCAGATTTTCCCATCCCGTTTTGCAGCTACGGAGCCGGTAGACAAAGAACTGTGGTATAAAGCACCGATTACGCCTATGGATGATCTGCATGGAAATCTCAGGGGAATCATCGAACATATGGATGATATTCAGAATCTGGGAATCGATGTGCTGTATATGACACCTATCTTTCAATCAAATTCGTGCCATAAGTATGATACCACGGATTACTACCAGATAGACCCGTCCTTTGGAACAACAGAGGATCTCAAAGAGCTGGTACAAAAAGCGCATGAGCGTGGTATGAAGGTAGTCCTGGATGCGGTATACAATCATACGGGAAGAGAATTTTTTGCGTTTGCGGATATCCTGGAAAATGGTGAAAAATCCAAATACCGGGACTGGTATTTTATTGATGGATTCCCACTTAAAAGCGAATGGGGAGAGATCCCAAACTTCAAATGTTTTGGTTATTATGGCGGAATGCCAAAGTTAAACCTGAAAAATCCTGAAGTTGAAAAATACATTACGGATGTTGCATGCTACTGGATTAAGGAATGCGATATTGACGGATGGAGACTGGATGTAGGAGACGAAATCAGCCATTTCTTCTGGAAGAATTTCAGAAAGGCAGTAAAGGCTGTGAAGAAAGATATGCTGATCATTGGGGAAATCTGGCATTATGCAGGAGATTTCCTTGAGGGGGATGAATGGGATACAGTCATGAATTATCCATTTTACCTGAACCTGATCGATCTGCTTGCAGACGAAAAGATTACGGTCAGCCAGTTCGTACAAAATCTTGGATATTTGAAGGGACGCTTACACAAAAACTGCTATCCCCTTATGTGGAATCTGATCGACAGCCATGATACCGCAAGATTTTTACATCTGTGTAACGACAATAAGAAAAAGCAGCATCTGGCAGCCGCTTTTCAGTTGTTACTGCCGGGAATGCCGATGATTTATTATGGAGATGAGTATGCGATGCCGGGAGCAAACGATCCGGACTGCAGACGGGGCATGTACTGGGATGAAGAATACCAGGACAAAGAGATGTATGAATGGTACAAGCGGCTGATTCAGGTCCGGAAAGCCATGCATGCATTGTAGAAGGCGAACTGGCTGGGATCGTTACGGAAGATGAGGAAGGGACAATTGTCCTGATCAGAAAAAATGGCGAGGAGACCATTGCCATGATTTTCAACTGCAGCAGCAGTGCAAAAAAATTTAATGAGTACACGCAGAAGTACAATCTGCTTACCGAAAACACCTTTGATGGAAATGTAGAGGGGTTTGATGCTGCGGTAATCGTGCTTTAAGAAGCCTTACGGCAGATGGTTTCCCGGGAGTTTGTCTGTGGGAAGAAGAGGGAAAGCACCAATATTTCTGGTAATGTAAAGTACGGAGGATGATATGACGAATGTAAAAAAGAAGGATGGAAAACGGTTTGGGGCAATCATACTTAGCCTGATATTATTGCTTTCCCTGGTGTTTCCGGATCCTGTGATGGCAGACCAGACAGCGGCAGACCAGACAACGGCAGCTTCCGTTTATGCCATTCACAAGACAGGTGATGATAAGGAAAATTTTGTGATTGTTATCATGGGTGAGGGCTATACCCGGGAACAACAGGAACAATTTTTGAAGGATGCAACGGCAAAAGCACAGGGGCTGCTAAAGTGGTCCCCTTATAAAGAGTATTCCGACAGGATCAATATTTATGCAGTACAGACGGTATCCAGTGAAACTGGTGTGGGCGTGATGTATGGGGAGTCGAACCCGGACACATATTTTCATGTGCAGGCATTCGGAAAATCCTGCTATTTTGCAAAGGACGGGGAAGATAAAGCCAGGGCACTGAGGGCAGAGCTGGAGAGCAGATATCTGGATACCGGTGCAGCCGTTGGAACCATCCATATCATTTGTAATACGACTGCGAATATTGGTTCTTCTTCCAATGCACTCTTTTCTTTTTCGGCAAATTCGGGTGAGAATGAGCAGGGGGATGTCATGACCCATGAAATTTCCCACAGCATCGGAAGATAGGCGATGAATATGATAAAAAGATGCAGGGAGAAAATATTTCCGATACCTCGGACCCGGATAAAATTAAATGGCATAAGATGCTGGGATTCCGTGGAATCGGAATAACGGCAGCAGGAACAGAAACGGTATTTGCACCGAGCCGCGTCTGCATGATGCGGGATCTTGGGAATCCTTTCTGTGAAGTGTGTAAAATGGAACTGGCGCGGAGATTAAATAACCGTGATTATGTCAGCAGGCAGGCATCTGTTTATGTGTGCGATCCTGAAATTACAATTCCGCATAGCAGGACAGGAACACTTGACAGGGATAGTGACCAATACCGGATCGATGAGACAAATATCACAAAAGCAAATGGAAAGGATCTGGAATTCCGTACAGTCGTACAAAATATAGTGGATGCCAAACAGCATTTGAAGATTACTTTCCGCATTATTGGAGCAGACAATACAGTCAAATATGAAAAAGAAGAAACATATACCGTTCCGCCACACAGTAACTGGTATGATCCGGATGCTGCCAGAGAGTCCCTTTCTGTCACACTTCCTGCGGTAACTGGTCTGGTTTCCGGGGACAGACTGGAAGGAAAGATCATAGATGAGGACACTGGGAAAATTCTGGCTGACAATCAGACGGCAGGACAGGCGTGGAGTACCGTAACGATTCGTTATATGCTGCAAAACGAAGACGGAACCGAAACAACAGTGCCTGATACGGCACCCGCGACAGTATATGTACCAAAGAATTCTGCGTATACGTTAAGAAGTCCGGATTTATATGGATATACATGTGTAGGAAACAGTGCAAATCAGGGAGAAATAAACATCACAGAGGATCGCCAGGAGATCACTTATTATTACCGGAGAAACAGTGAGATGCCGGAAATACAAACCGTACCTGTCCGCGTAACTTATGATGGAAAACCCCATACATTTGATATCAAACAGGAAGATGGTGTACAAATCAGTTACAGTTTGACAGAAAACGGATCGTATACACAAACGGAGATGCCATTTTACACAGAAGCAGGCCAGTATAAGATTTATTTTAAAGCGGAAAAGGCATCTTTTATTCCAACATACGGGGAGGCTGTCCTGGAAATCGAAAAGGCTTCCACCAGCATGCAGCTGACTGCAAAAAACGATACGGTCAAAGGTGCGGGGACAGTAGAATTACAGCTTTGCAGACAGGGGATTCCGGAAGATGCCGGGATAAAAGTAACCTGTGATGTTTCCGGGATCACATTAGAAGAAAAGGGAACGGATCACTGGATAGCAACGCTTCCGAATGAAACGAAAACATATACGTTCACCGCGTGTTATAATGGGAATGGCAACTATACAGGAAGTAAGGCAGATTGTCAGGTCCGTGTAACGGCGGATCATTCCCAGACCGGGGGCGGTTCTGGTGGAAGTTCCGGAGGCAGTTCAAGTGGAGGTTCCGGAGAAAATGCCGGTGGAAGCACGGACGGATCATCTGGCAATGTTTCACCGGATTCCGGCACATTACCGGCACCGGATCATGCAAAAGAAGAACCGGGGAATGTGACACCGCCACCCGCAGCAGATACGTCCGTTTCTGTTAAGGATATTAATGTCAAAGCAAAAACTGCAGTTAAAATAATACGGTCAAAGTGAAGAATATTGCAGCAGTTTTGAAAAAAGAAATTACAAAGGCAGAAAAAGAACAGGGTGGCAGGATAAAAGACCTGTCTGTTGAAATAACTTTTGATACGGCAAAAGCCGGAAACTGGAAGAATCTGCATCTTGAAATGGATAAGCAGGCGGTAAATTTACTTGTCAAAAAGAATGTAAAAGAATTGAAGGTCAATGGTGGCAATGTAAATCTTACCTTTGATTCGAAGGCATTAAAAGAATTAAAGAAAGAGATGAATACAGCTGTGGTTATCAAAATGAAACAGGCTGACAAGAAAAATCTTTCTGCCAGGGCAGGGAAAATTATTGGAAAACGTCCGGTTTATGATTTTTCCGTCACAGGAATCAAGAAAAAGCAGTCGTCTGTCCTGAAAAAGGGACGGATCAGGGTCGCTGTTTCCTATAATGCTTCGAAAAAGGAAAAAGACAAAAAGATTTTTGCATATAAAATTGATAAATACGGTGTAGCAGTTAAGATACCGGGATCTTATTATGATTCCGATACAAAGACCGTTAACTTTGTAAGCCGTGGGTTTTTCACAGTTGCAGTAGGCTGTGAAAAGTGATGAAACATAAAAAATCATCGTTCACGTTAAAAAAACTGTAATTCATGTCGAAAAATACAAAAACCGGTTTTGATTTGGTATAATAATAGAACTCATTTTAGTAAAAATGAGTTCATACTGTGAATGATGGAGGGGATAACAATCATCGTTTTAGAAGAAATATTAATGGCAAACGGATTGACCGTATTAATGATGTGGTTCCTTTTGTTTTGCAGACGAAAGAACAGAGAGAGCCTTCATGTGGGAGATAAAATATATGATGGAATAGCGATCGTAAATTTAGTGGGGGCATTGTCTGAAACCATTGCTTTTCTCGTAGATGGAAAACAGTTTACTGGCAGCCGGCAGATTAATTATATCTCTAACAGCATATGCTTTATAGGGACAGTCAGTATGGGTATGCTTTGGTGTATGTACGTGGAATTGCGTATCTATCGAAATTATAAAAGAATGGTTCAAAAAGCAGGAGTGGAGATATTTCCCTGGCTGGTAGAAGTAATTATGGTTTTATGTAATCTGTTTGGAACAGGGATTATGTTTAAAATATCCGGGGAGAATGTATACCAGAGAACTGCCGGTGCGCTGGTGGGATATATTTCGCTTGTCATATATTTTGCTTACAGTATCTATCTGGTGTATCATTCCAAAAAACAAGGGGTTAACCTGAATTTTTTCCCGGTGATCTATTTCGTTGGTCCTTGTTTTGCAGGTGTAGTTATCCAGTTCCTTTTTTATGGAATTACATCATCATGGGTGCTGGTTGCGGTCGCATTGATATTTGTGCAGATGCAGTCATACGCAGAGAGTTTGTATATGGATGAGCTTTCCGGATTATACAACCGGAGATATTTTAATGCGGTGCTTGCAGAAAAGAAAATTGCAAGCCAGAAATCCTTATATGGAATCATGATGGATGTAAACGATTTCAAGTGTATTAATGACAATTTAGGTCATAGTACGGGCGATAAGGCTATTTGTACGTTGGGAAATATACTCATCAGATCCATACCGGATGATGGTATGGCAATCCGGTATGCGGGAGATGAGTTTATTGTGCTGCTGTCAGGTGTTGATACGGAGCGTGTCTTAGCGACAATGGAGGAGATTAACCGTAATCTGTCCCGGTTTAATGAATCCGGAATAGAACCGTTTCATTTAAGTGTTTCTATGGGATACACGGAATTTGGGACAGAAGATGATGCAGAAACTTTTTTAATGCATATGGATGAGAAAATGTATGAGGAAAAACGGAAATATCATATGCGAAAGAAATCAGCCGGTTTGGAAAATAAAGTATAGCATTACGTTCCTGCCATTTGTCCGATAACTGGTTGCAATGGCACAAGAAAAGAAAATATTATAATCATCAAACGAGTAGCAGACTGGTGTAAATCCGGTTTTGCTGCTCGTTTTTATATTTATGGTTATAGGCAGGGATGCTCCGGATTTCAATACAGTAAATAACCGTGTTATGGTAATGTGGTATACAATCATGTTATGAGTGCAGATGATTTCTGTATCAATAAATTTGTTCCGGGATATTTTTCCCGTATCAATGAAGACGGTTCGTATTCAAACGGCTCAGGATGTGGAAATGATACAGCATCCGAGAGAAACATGGTACGGAAATATATTGTGGATTCCGTATGCTACTGGGCAGATGTATTTGAATACTATAAGGGACTTATTAAGTTCAGAAAGGCACATCCGGCACTTCGGTTATCTACATCAGAGGATGTGAAAAAATATGTAAAATCCGTAGAAGGACTTGGGGATAATATTGTAGGAATTAATATAAAGGGCGGTCAGAAAGATGAAAGTGCAAAAGAGATGTATCTTCTTTTTAATGCAAACACTGACAACGCAAAAGTTACAATTCCGGAAGGAAAATAGAAAGTCTGCATAAACGGACAGAAAGCTGGCGTTGAGACAATCGAGACAATCAAGGGTGGCGAGTATACAATGGATGGTATCAGTGCACTTGTACTTGTAAAACAGGATGGTGCGGCCATGACGATTGTTATTGTTCTGATTGCAGCAGCGGTAGTTGTTGCGGCAGGAGTTGTTATTGTTGTAATGAAAAAGAAAAAACAAATAGATAATAAAGTTTATAATTAGTGTCTGTCTTACTCAGCAGGCACTTAATTTATTTT
>ENA-OQAY01000436-OQAY01000436.1-human-gut-metagenome-genome-assembly--contig:-NODE-436-length-12028-cov-0.599361_pt1 | contig 12028 bp, 11 predicted proteins | sample MGYA00242740_ERZ504537 | MGnify/ENA primary metagenome ERZ504537 (study PRJEB26092, sample SAMD00036272) | human gut metagenome | host: Homo sapiens | study: EMG produced TPA metagenomics assembly of... | reverse complement strand
TTTCTTCCACGGATCAACCGCCTCGTGCGCCAAATGATAATAGATACTGCTATCCGTACAACCATAAAGTGTAACCACAGCAAGTGCACGCGACTGCTCCGCCTTGACGAGAGGAAGCATAGTCTGCATAACGCCAACCAGCTTTGCCGCCTCTTCTTCCATACCCAATATAGTATAAGCCGGCAGCAAAATGGCATAAAGCTTGCAACGCATCACATCCGTATCCATCTGGAGATTGTCATATTCTTTCAACGCCTTGGCAGCCAGGGAACGATCTTCCTCACTCACCCCCTCCGCACTGTGATAACGCTGAAGAGCACTGTGCAAACCATTCAACATACAGTCATTGTCCAGACGGGTATATACATGCTTGTCCTCATCATTCAGGGCAATTACCTCGTACTCACCCGGCATCACACGCAGCAGCGGAACCCACATCCAGTTCTCCACACATACCATCACATCCTTTCGCCCGGCTCCCGGCTGAATGACAACAGTCGCCTCCACCCCCTTAAACCGTCCCTCGGTAATGCGTATCCGGTCGCCCTTGCGCAAACCATCCGGCTGGGGTATATAAACAGGAAGTGTATTGGAATAAGAACGGGCCACCCACTGCAAATTCTCCATTGCCGCATCGGAAAGGTAGGGGAAATACTCCCGCTTCCGCTCCCTCACCCGAGGCAGGAAACTGAGTACAGGAAAACGTTGCATCAGCTGGAAAACATCACGCTCGGAGGCACGGACGAATACATAGTTGAAGAGTAAGGGACGCTGGGTATTGACGAATTTGCCGTCTATACGCCTCACTTCCTGATAGGAAGGAGCAAAAAAGCCGAATGAGGGCTCGCCTGCCTGTATGCGGCGGTCCTGTTCCCGTTGCAAACCGCGCACTCCTCCCCTATGACAGTCGGGAAGCGACAACACATACCAACGCACGGCATTGTTATTCCGCAAAGCTTCCAACGCTTCGGGAGATGCCACAGAACGCTTCGGTTTATCAAACTGATGGGATAGCTTTTTCATGAGATTTATCGTCAGAAATCCACGCTGACCGATACTGGAAGACCATATCAGCACAGTGTTTATAACTGGCTGATAAATAGCTTTTTACACAGATTTCATTTTGTATTTCTGAAATCTTTTATTTGTTGTTTCTTTCGTCCGAAGACGTCTTTTCTGTCTGCTTTTTATAGACATGTTTATACCCTCAAAAAAGGTTCTTTACCCTTTATATAAAAGGAATTTAGAAACTTTTTGAGGGCACAAAGATACACTATAATTGTGTATTACACAATAAAAGCGCTTAAAAAATAGGAAAACTTACTTTTGATAAGAAAATAAGAGATGGGTATATTTCGTAATCACAATAAAAGATTCAAGTTTTACAAATATTTATTCAATAGGACTGTAATAACCTTATCCAATTCTATAAGGTCATTCTTTATAGTAGTAAATACTATCTGCTCGTCTACATTACTATATTCATGCGAAATAAGATTGCGCATATCATAAATAGCCAACCAAGGAATTTCCTTATATTCAGAAAGCGGTGATGGTTGTAAAAACAACAACTTTCCTACCTGTTCACCTATTACTTGAAGGCGCATAACACATGCATTGAACACCATCACTTTATCCATGGAGGCTAAAAAAATCATCAGCACAATTTATTTCTTTACTCCATTGCTGTATATAGTAAATGGATTCTTTTATCTGGGTTAACCTGTCGCAAATGGTTAGTCGTCCTCCTTTATACATAAATGGCTTCTTTTTCAATATTCTGTTTCAAAAATGGAGACAGTGAGGAACGGAAACGCACTAAATCAATTTCACAATGAAACATTTCCGTCAAAACAGTCTTCAAAGTGTACATAGTGGATAAAGTAGGATTATCAATATCTACAACAATATCCAAATCACTATCTTCCCTGTTCTCTTGACGTGCAACCGAACCGAAGATACCAATTGATTTAATTCCAAACTCATGCCCAAAACATTGTTTGAAACTAACTAACTTTGCCTTACATTCATTTAAGCATAACATACTTTTCACCAACTTTAGGTACTGGAACAAAGATAAACCTTTTATTTGAACGATACAAGTTCTTACCTCGGTTTCTTCATTTCACACTCCATCGGAGCTCTCCTTGCATCAGAACGTCATCATCACCATAAACCGCACGCCCCATTTGTTCGCATCGGGATGATCCAGATAATTCAGACGGCGGACATAGTCTATGTGCAATATCTTGAAAATATTGTGAATACCCACAGAGCATTCCATGTACGGGGTCTTCGGGTCCATCACAAAGCTGGTAGGACGTCCGTCACGGGTCGGGAACAGGAAGAGTTCGCTGTCACCCGGATGCTTCATCGGATTGTTCTTATCTGTCAAATGACCATACAGCATCTTGAAGCCGATCGCCTCACGCCACTTCAGTTTCTTCAGCAAAGGAATACGGTTGAAAATCTTACCGTTCAAATCCCACGATACATCCAGAGAGGCGTAACGGTCGTTCAGGAACTCCATATTATTAATCAAGTTGAAAGTCTCGCGCTGCAGGATATAAGACAAGTTGGCCGCCGGCATAATCAGCAACGGGAACGGAACTTTATTCCACTGCGCACCGCCTTTCACGAACATATCAATCTTACCCCATGACGAGAACCAGAAACGCTTGTACAACCCTACTTCCGTCAGATTGAAGTTATACTCTCCGCCCAGCACACCCTTGAAACCGGTCGTGTGCGACAGCGTGAATACCGGAGCGTCAAAAGAAACCGGTATACGGCGTTGCTTGGTATTGACAAATGTCTCACCCGGAGCGTAACGGAAGGCCAAGGAGGCTTCCATGGTCTGAATCTCAGGAACCAACGTTTTCTGGTCATCATTCGTTATATAGGCCAGACCGCCCGGTAGGCTCGTCCGTGCTGTGTTTCACTTCCACCGTGGTCTTCAAACCAAACTGCGTCTCGTTCTCATACTTCAAGGCGATATTCCGCACGTAGGACATCTGGTCCACCGTAGAAGTCTTGAAAGAAACGAACACATTATCCTTGTCCGTCTTCAGGAACTTATCCGTGGGCGACATCACATCATACTGATAGCTGAACGTGATGGAGTTCTTCGGGAACTCGCGCGGCAGGTATTCCTTCTTGTTGAAAGAGTATTCCACCTCACCCATATACTTGGAACGATGATCCTTGAACCCGTAAGCATAATATCCCTTGAGGAACAGATGCGGATTCAGGTTGGCCGTGGTCTGCGCGCTCATACGCAAACGCAATCCGTCGATATAGTTATTGGAGATCATGGTGTTTACCGGACCGATATCTACCTTGCTGGGATGCTCCTTGGTCCCGGTTTCCACAAAGTTCTCGATAAACGCCTTCAATACAAAAATCACATATTTGAATCCCGGCATCTGTTCCAGACGCTTCACCAGCATATCCATAGAACTCTCGGTCTGCGTAAGCGGAACCGGCCGGTATTGATTCCAGAAATCGTCTCCGCGCATCATGCGTCCGCCTCTTTGATCTCGGCCCCCTTACGCTTGAAAAGTTGCTGCGGAAGCTCATCGAAGGCATAATCGGAATAACGGGTAGTCCTTCGTATCTGGAATCCTTGCATGATCTTCATCAAGGTCATCTCCACAATCATGTCATCGGTCTTCAACACCCACTCCCCATTAGGCAATTGCTCGAACTCCTGAATAATATCCATATTGTCCACAAAGTTCACTCCCGATTTCTTGGCAGATTCATCGTACATTTCTTCACCGTATAAGATGAATCGGCCAGTACATACAGATGTCCCGTGAAACCGAAATCCTGCGAGTTATTGGGGACAAAGGTGAGATGGAAGCACTTGTCCTTGTCCACGAATGTGGTGTCCATAATGTAAAACTTATAAAACGAAATGGCGTCACTAGACGAAATAGGACTGATGAAAGGATACTGCAACAGACGGATATCGTTATCATAAATATTCACATCCGTAAACACATCCTTCAGAACCGTGCTCAGCATATCTCCTGTGGCAAACAGCTCGTTCACCCCCGTAGAGCTCATCCCTTTGATAATGGTCTTCTCACTCTTGGGATGTTTACGGTAAATTTTCTGCGAAGCGGTCTCGTCCACCGAGATAGGAAGGATGAATTTATTGGTTTCCTCACAAAGTTCGATCTGGTCTTTCAGGAAAGGCATCTTTTTATACATACCTTTTTCCAGCATTTCGGGGGTCACATCATTCAGTGACATTGTGATCTTCTGATACTTGTTGTACTGATAATAGTCATTCTCACTCAGCTTGTTATTGTTCTTATGAGCAATCACTTTCTTCATCAGTTCCACAGCCGGGTTATTCTTACGGGAGTACTTCTCTCGTTTGGGCTTCACCACCACTTCGTCCAGCATGATATCGTCCGGCCTCATCCTCACATTCAGGTTCTTGGTGACACCGGGGATTATATTCACTACTTTTGTTACATACCCCACTGCCGAAAAGGTGAGTTTGTTCCAACCTTTACGGGTTTCGACCTTATAATGTCCATCATTATCGGTAATGCTTCCTACGCCTTTTCCTTCATAAAAGACTGACAAGTATGGTATTGGATCATTCGTCAATGAGTCAGTTACAACGCCTTGTATATTTTGAGCTGACACCGAGATGCAGCATCCTAATAACAAAAATAGTAAAAACGACTTGATGTATTTTGTCTTCATTCTTTTTACCGCTATTCTTATGAGCCAGCAAAGTTAAGCATTAACTTAAAAGAAAGTTGCTAATATAAGCTAATAATTACAGAAATCTTACATATTGACCAATAAATAGGTGAAATTTAACACCGGAAGAACCATTATGCAGCAAATAAAAAAGGGGTCTTTTCACAAAGCCCCCTTTTTAAGTTTTCAATAGGTATTAGTTTTTTTTTAAGGTAAAAAGATTGTTTTCAGGATAACGATGCAAATATGGAGCCTTTTTTTAAACCAGCCAAATAAAAAACTATGCCATACAACATTGTTTTAGTAAATTTCTGTCTTTTTGGCAGATTATTATTCAAAATGCTCTTTATCGGCCTCATTGTATATACAAAGGTAGCAAAAAATATAGACTAAAAACAGCATTTTTAATGAGTTTTTTTCTTTTCCCAAGAAATGTTCGTCCACTTTATCGCGGTGTTTCAACACCTTTGCATCTATAAAGAAAACAATCTCTTCAGCGATATTAGTTATATGATCTCCGGCACGTTCCAGCTTACGGATAACGGTGCCGAGTTCCAGGCAAGTCAGGAAATTATCGGGGTGTGTTTCCAGATATTTTGTAAGGACGGCAGGAGCAGCCGCATTGATTTCGTCCAGCAAATTATCTTTACTGAATACATTGAGGCTAACTCCAGATTTTCTTCATTCAACGCGTTCTTGGTCATTTCGAGCATACCGAGCACTTGTTTCAGCATCTCTTCTATACGCAGGCTGTGGAGCAGTTCACTATCCAGCACTGTTTCCTCGCTTCTTACCACAAAACGGGCTATGCCTTCGGCAAAATCTCCCAAACGCTCCAAATCACTGTTTATTTTGAACATGGCCAGCACAAAACGCAGGTCAATGGCTACCGGATTGTATAGAGCGATAGTGTCCTCTACATCACTGTCAATTTTCAACTCGAACGCATTCACCCTTTTCTCACGGACAATGACTTGCTGTGCCTGGTCACGGTTAAAGGTCAGCACGGCCTCTCCTGCCCTATCCAGCTGATTGTAAACCAATGTCCACATCTCGTTCACTTCCTTCTTCAGTGATACAAGTTCTGATTCTATAAATTTCACCATATTCTTAATTCTTGTTTTGTTTATTATTATTTCTTTCACCGCAGATTGCGCAGATTCACACTGATTTTAATTTTTCGGACAGAAGAATAAAAAGGCAAATCCGTACCCATTACATCTGAAAAGCAAACAAGCCTGCATCGAGCTGTGGTACATAAATTCCATTTTTATCTTATCTCCCATTGTGCAACGCTGTGATGAATGCTTTATCCGAAACGTCCCGTAATATAATTCTGGGTCGCTTCTTTGCCCGGATTCGTAAATATCTTCTTCGTATCATCATATTCCACCATATTGCCCATATAGAAGAAGGCTGTTTTGTCACTGACACGCGCGGCCTGCTGCATGTTATGAGTGACAATAACGATGGTATATTCTTTTTTTCAGCTCATGAATCAACTCTTCTACCTTGGCTGTAGAGATAGGATCCAATGCCGAAGCCGGTTCGTCCATAAGCAGCACCGAAGGAGATACGGCCATGGCACGGGCTATACACAACCGTTGCTGCTGACCGCCGGACAGAGCAAACGCAGACTCTTTCAACTTATTCTTCACCTCATCCCACAACGCGGCTCCTTTCAAGGTTTCCTCCACCCTGTGGCGGATAAACTCATTATCTTTCACCCCATTTACCCGAAGCCCATAGGCCACATTCTCGAAAATGCTCTTCGGAAACGGATTGGGACGCTGGAATACCATTCCCACATTCTTGCGCAACTCATCCACCTGCACGGACTTGTCGTATATATTTCTCCCGTCAATCAAAATCTCCCCCTCCAGACGAGAGCCGGGAATGAGGTCGTTCATGCGGTTGAACAGACGGAGGAAGGTGGACTTGCCACAACCGGACGGGCCTATGAAAGCCACCACCTCTTTCTCTTCAATCGTCATGCTTATATCTTTCAGTGCTTGAAAATCACCATAGAAAAAATTTACATGTTTTGCATCTATCTTATTCATATTCTTAATGTTTTAATAATTTGCTGATTTGTCAATGTGCTAATGTACCAATACCCGTGCGGTACACAGCGCAGCCAATCGGCACATTGACAAATTATTAATTCGTTTTTACTTTGTTGGAAAAATACCGGCGGAGTGCATTTGCCAACAGGTTTATAATTAAAATAATAAGGATCAGTACCAACGCCGTACCGTATGCCAAAGGAAGCTGTGACTCCATATCCGTTCCGCTGGTAGAAATCACATAAAGGTGATAAGGCAATGCCATGCATTGGTCCAGAATGCTGTGCGGCAGTTGCGGCAGGAAGTAAGCGGCACACGTAAACAAGATGGGCGCCGTTTCACCCGATACACGTCCCAAAGCCAGAATCAGTCCGGTAATGATGTTGGGCATCCCCATGGGCAGAATTACATGCCAGATGGTTTGCAACTTGGTCGCGCCCAAAGCCAGACTCCCCTCACGGAAGCTGTCGGGAATCGCCTTCAAGGCTTCTTCGGTGGTACGTATCACCAAAGGTACACAAAGCAATCCCAACGTCAAAGAACCGGCTAGGATGCTGTCGCCGAACCCCATGTATTTCACAAACAGTGCCATACCAAACAAACCGAACACAATGGACGGAATACCGCTCAAGTTATTGGTCATCATCCGGATAAAGCGGACCAGCTTGCCTTTCGGCGCATACTCGTTCATATAAATGCCACTCATCACTCCCACCGGAAATGCGAACAGCGCACTGCCCACCATCAGATAAAAAGTACCTACAATGCCGGCCTATACCGCCACCCGTCATACCGTCACTGGGAGCCGTGGTCAGAAACTCCCAGCTGATTACTCCTATACCTTTATATATAATAAAACCGAGAATGGCGAACAGAATGAGGACAATGCTATAACTCAGCAGTTTGAAAATACCGAATGCCAGCCATTGCGAACGTCTTTTACGCGCCCCTTGCCGGGCAGGGAAAACATCTTGCTTCATATTTTAAATACTTAATTAATCTTTTGTCAATCTATCAATATACCCATTGGCTGCGCTGTGTGCCGCATGATCATTAGCACACCGGCAAATTAGTACATTATTTATTTGTTCTTGATGAAATATATTCTACACTAAAGTTGATAAGCATCGTGATGAAAAACAACACCACTCCCAGCAGGAACAGAGCTTCATAGTGCGCGCCGCCGGCGGGTGCCTCTCCCAGTTCCGCTGCAATAGTCGCCGGAATGGTACGAAGCGGGTTCCAGAATAGTGGTAGGTATCACAGCCGCATTTCCTGTAACCATCAGCACCGCCATCGTCTCGCCTATGGCACGTCCGATGCCCAGAACAACGCCCGAAAGTGATTCCGGAAATGGAAAACGGAATCACCACCTTATATATAGTCTGCCAACGAGTGGCGCCCAATGCCAGACTGGCCTCGCGCATGGCACGGGGACAATTCCGCATCGCATCCTCACTTACGGTAATGATAGTAGGGAGTGCCATGATCGCCAAAACAATACTTCCGGCCAATCCGGTCTCGCCTACAGGCAGATTAAATACTTTCTGAATAAGCGGCACGATAACAATCAATCCAAAGAAACCGTAGACCACGGACGGAATGCCACTGAGCAATTCAATAACCGGCTTCAGAAAACTACGGGTCCGATGGTCGGCCACCTCGGACATATACACCGCCACCGACAAGCCGAAAGGCAAAGCGAACAGGATGGCAAAGAAACTCACCCAAAGCGTACCCGTAATCAAAGGAAGAAATCCGAACTGAGGGGCGGGAGTAGCCGTAGGGAACCATTCCTTTCCGGCAAAAACCTCGTCAAAAGAAATAGACTCGTCTTTCAGCAGATGCCCCGGAAAATCCTTTTCTATAAACTTGGAGGGAACAAAGGCGATGATGCCTGGATTACCGGCAACGATCTCGCCGATGCACCGGGGTGCCTTCTCGTACTCGGCTCCCAGCTCTTCCTCCGAGAAATAGGAGGTGATATCCTCCAACCGGAAAACTTTAACCTCCGCGTCCGGTCCTCCCAACTCTTTCCAGTTGGTAATCTCTTCGTCAAAAACATCTTTTATTTGTGCCGCACTCAGTTCCTGTACCGGATTGGCTTTATTCACCGCCAGTACATACCCCTCTTCTATGACTTTTTTATTAAAAAGTCCCAGAGCCTCCGCAAATAAGAATACGACAATCAGCAAAATAGTAATGCTCGTTATAAAGCCGCTGCAAGTCAATATCCCTTCTACAATCTTTTCCCAAACTCGTCTCATACAGTTTTAGTCTTCTATTTTAATAACTGATGCAAAAAAAGCCTCTTTATATTAAGGTGATATGAAAGAAGCTTGAAGTATTTGCTACAATTATATTACAAACTTGTTACAGATAAAGAAAAACCTGATCTTATTACCATTTTCCCGCAGGAACAGATTCAATCCACCCTTGCCGGCGAATATTACCCGTAACAGAATCGTAACACACCAGTAAAACAAATGACACAAGAAAACGTTTCTTTTGCACACGAATTAATATAAGAACTTATGAATCAAGTAAAAGCTCTATTTCTTTTTATTCTATTGGCTTGTAGTCTGAATATTACCGCGCAACGCATAAAAGGTAGTGACACGGTGTTGCCCGTATCACAAGAAACAGCCGAGATTTTCATGAAAGATGATCCCGACCGACGGGTAACCGTCACCGGCGGAGGAACCGGAGTGGGGATTTCCGCCTGATGGACAACACAACAGATATCGCTATGGCTTCCCGTCCCATCAAATTCAGCGAAAAGATGAAACTGAAAGCCGCCAAACAGGAAGTGGAGGAGGTAATCATAGCGTATGATGCCCTGGCCGTCATTGTAAACCCGTCCAACCCTGTCAGCCAACTGACACGCCAGCAACTGGAAGCCATATTCCGCGGCAAGATAACCAATTGGAAACAGCTGGGGGGACCCGATATGAAAATCATTGTCTATTCTCGCGAAACCTCTTCGGGAACTTACGAATTTTTCAAAGAAAGCGCCCTGAAGAACAAGAACTACATGAGCAGCAGCTTGTCCATGCCCGCCACCGGAGCCGTGATCCAGTCTGTAAGCCAGACCAAAGGCGCTATCGGCTATGTGGGACTGGCCTACTTGTCCCCCCGGGTGAAAGCCATCGCCGTTTCCTACGACGACGGCAAGCACTATGTACTGCCCAGCCTTGAAAACGGAAAGAAGAAACTTTACCCCGTAGTACGCCCTCTTTACTACTATTACAACGTAGCCAATAAGGAAAAAGTGACCCCGTTCATTGACTACATCCTGTCACCCGAGGGGCAAAATATTATAAAAAACGGTGGATATATTCCTGTGAAATAAAGGATATCCCAAAAAGAATGCGTACTTTTGCAGCAAAAGTGTAAAATTGATATCACAATGACTGAAATGAACGCTACAGAAGCTACAGAGAAGAAAAGTCTGAACTTCATTGAACAGGCAGTTGAGAACGACCTGAAAGAAGGTAAAAACGGAGGGAAAGTACAAACCCGCTTTCCGCCCGAGCCGAACGGCTACCTGCACATCGGTCATGCCAAAGCCATCTGTCTGGATTTCGGGATAGCTGCACGCTATGGTGGCGTATGTAACCTGCGTTTTGACGACACCAACCCGACCAAAGAAGATATGGAATACGTGGAAGCCATCAAGGAGGACATCCAATGGCTCGGATTCCAGTGGGGAAACGAATATTATGCATCCGACTACTTCCAGCAATTATGGGATTTCGCCGTCAATCTGATAAAGGAAGGAAAGGCTTATATAGACGAACAGAACTCAGAACAAATCGCGGCACAAAAAGGCACTCCCACCCAACCCGGAACCGAGAGTCCTTACCGCAACCGTCCCATCGAGGAAAGTCTGGAACTGTTCAACAAAATGAACAGCGGTGAAATAGAAGAAGGCAAAATGGTGCTCCGTGCCAAAATAGACATGGCAAGCCCCAACATGCACTTCCGCGACCCTATTATTTATCGTGTGGTAAAGACTCCGCACCACCGCACAGGCGAAACCTGGAAAGCATACCCTATGTATGACTTCGCACACGGACAGAGCGACTACTTTGAAGGAGTAACTCATTCACTGTGTACCCTGGAGTTCGTACCCCACCGTCCGTTGTACGACCTGTTCGTGGACTGGGTAAAAGAAGGTAAAGATCTGGACGACAACCGTCCTCATCAGTATGAGTTCAACAAACTGAACTTGAACTACACCTTGATGAGCAAGCGTAACCTGCTGATTCTGGTAAAAGAACATCTGGTAAACGGTTGGGACGACCCCCGTATGCCGACTCTCTGCGGTTTCCGCCGTCGCGGCTACTCGCCCGAGTCCATCCGCAAATTTGTAGACAAGATAGGTTATACCACTTACGATGCCCTGAATGACTTCGCCCTGCTGGAAAGCGCCGTGCGCGAGGACCTGAACGACCGCGCCACCCGCGTATCCGCCGTACTGAACCCCGTGAAGCTCATCATCACCAACTATCCCGAAGGACCCCCCCCCCAAGTGGAAGAGATGGAAGCCGTCAACAACCCCGAGCATCCCGAAGAAGGCAACCACGTCATCGAATTCAGCCGCGAACTTTGGATGGAGCGCGACGACTTCATGGAAGATGCTCCGAAGAAATATTTCCGCATGACACCGGGACAAGAGGTACGTCTGAAGAACGCGTACATCGTGAAGTGCACCGGCTGCAAGAAGAACGACGCCGGTGAAATCACCGAAGTATATTGCGAATATGACCCTGATACCAAGAGCGGTCTGCCCGGAGCCAACCGTAAGGTGAAAGGCACCATCACTGGGTAAGTTGTGCCCACTGCCTCGAAGCAGAAGTACGTCTCTACGACCGTCTGTGGAAAGTGGAGAACCCGCGCGACGAGCTTGCCGCCATCCGCGAAGCGAAGAACTGCGACGCACTGACAGCCATGAAAGAGATGATCAACCCCGACTCCCTGAATGTGCTGCCCTGCTGCTACATCGAGAAGTACGCTGCCGGCATGCAGCCCCTCTCCTACCTGCAGTTCCAACGTATCGGTTATTTTAATGTTGACAAAGATTCTACGCCAGAAAAAATGGTATTCAACCGTACTGTAGGTCTGAAAGACGTTTGGGGTAAAATCAATAAATAAGAATATGAGTAAAAAAAACACGTTGTCCGGAAGAGACAAAGAACTGCAAGAAATGGCAGAACAATATGAAGCTGCCAAAG
>ENA-OQAY01000434-OQAY01000434.1-human-gut-metagenome-genome-assembly--contig:-NODE-434-length-12053-cov-0.962938_pt1 | contig 12053 bp, 9 predicted proteins | sample MGYA00242740_ERZ504537 | MGnify/ENA primary metagenome ERZ504537 (study PRJEB26092, sample SAMD00036272) | human gut metagenome | host: Homo sapiens | study: EMG produced TPA metagenomics assembly of... | reverse complement strand
ATCTCCGGATGAATGGATAAATTTCTAAGCTCGGCAAAATAGGATTCATCCACATCGTCGCTGATGATCTGATACAGCCCTTCTGCCTGTGCTTTTTCCTTCTCCATGGTCTTTACCATGTCAAAAGAAGTTACTTTTGCTACTTCCGCCATAATACCGGTATCATGTGGCGGTGTTACCTGCGCGCCGTCTTCCCAGTATACTTTATATCCGTTATATTCTCTCGGGTTATGGCTTGCGGTAATAACAATACCTGCAATACATCCGAGTGTCCGGACAGCAAATGAAAGTTCCGGAACCGGGCGCAGACTCTTGAACACATATGTTTTGATTCCGTTTGCTGCAAGACAAAGCGCCGCTGCATCGGTAAATTCATCTGCCATCAGACGGGAATCATGTGCGATTGCCACACCTTTCTCCTGTCCTCCCTGTGCCAGAATATAGTTTGCCAGTCCCTGTGTCGCCTGACGGACCGTGTAGATATTCATACGATTGGTTCCCGCACCGATCACCCCGCGCAATCCGGCGGTTCCAAACTCCAGTGTACGATAAAAACGATCCTCGATCTCCTTGTCATCACCGGCAATTGCCTTCAGTTCTTCCCTTGTCTGATCATCGAAATACGGGTCATTACACCACTTGTCATATTCCTGTCTGTAATCCATTATTTTCCTATCCTCCTGATCTGCACTCCTTGCGATACATATTCTATGCTTCGCCCAAGATTTTTAAATTCTCTCCACTTGCAATTTTCTGAAACTCAATTGCTGTATGCCATTTTATCACAATCTTGGTTTTTTGAAAAGTTTTTCACGGAAATATTAGAATTCCTTAAGAAACTCATCCAGCTCCTTTTTTGCCTGCTCATAGGACCGGAAAACAATCCCATGAATGCCACAGGTTTCTGCTCCTTTTATATTTACCGGACGATCATCAATAAATACGCTTTCTTCCGGTTCCAGCCAGTATTCATCACACAGATATTCATAAATTTCCGGATCCGGCTTCATTTTCTTTATTTTATATGAAAAAACAACGCCATCCATAAGCGGAAGAAATTTCAGTTTATCCTTTGTCTGATCCAGCATGTTTTCACTGTAGTTGGAAAGGATATACACATGATATCCTCTTGCCTTCAGATCGAGAATCCATTCCATGGCATACGGGAACAGTTCCACGGTATTTCCGACGGTTTTATGGATTTTCGTAATTTCGTCTGCCAGTTCGGGTGCTCCCGCAATAAATTTCTGTAAGAATTCATCCGGTGTCCCAAGTCCCTGATCGGACGTATCCCACAATTTGTTTTGAAACATTGCTTCATTAATTTTTTTTCTGTTTTTCTTTACTGATTCCCAGACGCTGCATATATGCATCCGGCTCGTAGGAAACCAGAACCTTTCCCACATCAAAGATTATATTTCTTATCATGTCTTTTCTACTCCTTCATCCAGTCTTTTTACTGCCGATTTTATCATAACACAAAAACGCCGCATCGTACACACTGGTATCGACACGGCGTTCATTCGTTATGTTCTAGCAATATATCTGAAATGTTGAATTCTCCTCCTTTCCAACACTGAGCATCTGCATCTGCTGATCCAGCATGCCTGCAAACGATGCCTTCTTCTGCTTCATCTGGGATTCCCCATGATTCTCACGTGGAGACTGATAGGTAATCGCAATGATGCTTCCTACGGGTACAATTGTCTGATATCTGTCCTTGATTGCTGCGGTAACGCGCCTCCCTTCCATGATTGGCGTTCTTTTTGTTTACCTACACAATATATATCGGACATCTTTTCCATTTCTTAACCGTTTTCTGAATTTTTTATTTTATCACCCTCATTTTCAATAAAACAAGGGCAGAATCACAATGATTCCACCCTTATCCTTATAATCATCTAAGAATGACCGAAATTTATTTTTTTGTATAGTATCCACCGTATACGATCTCATAATGGTCGAAATTCGGATGGCTGTAAGGGCTCTTGGAAACGGTTTCCGAAGTAGTTTTTGTTTCCTTTTTATCCAGGTATAAGGAGCTGGTAGATACATCTATGATGGTTCCGTTTGCATCATAGCTGATAATATAAATTTCTCCATACACATACTGACTTGTTTTGTTTACCTTTTTCAGCTTAAATGAAATACTGGAATCTGATACCTGTTCATCTGTGACAGTAACGGAAAGCTTATCTTTTCCCAGCACTTTATATTTCTGTTCCGGATTTCTGTCAAATGCCGTAATCTTTACACTGGACTGCGAAATATCAACATCTGCCGCAGATGAGACATAAATACTTTCGTATGCAGTCTTTCCACTCATTACACGATAAACAATCTCATCTTTTGCTGCAACCTCAGATCCGGAACTGTTCTTTAATGAGTAGCGTACCGCCAACCGGTCAAACGTTGCCTTCGTATTGTTTTTCACACGGATCAGAATATAATTTCCATCCAATTTCTGAAGCTTAAGGTCAAACTTCGGCTCCGCAACCGTTACTTTTATCTTTAAAGACTGCGTATGTCCGTAATAATCTTTCCCTTTTATAGTTACAACCGAAGTTCCTGCTTTCTTTGCAGAAATGGTATACTGCTTTTTCGATTTATTGGCTTTTACTGTTGCAACTGCTTTCTTGGTGCTTGACGCACTACTTAAAGATTTCACACCGGTAAGATACCAGGTATAGGTTTCTCCCTTATAAAGTGTTAAGCTCTCATTCTTTGTGGCTGCCTCCACAGATGCCGGTGTCACCAGCGCCAGAATCATGGCAAAAGCCAGACATGCCGTAATTACCCTCTTCATTACTTTTTTCATTCTTTCAATTTCTCCTTTCAATCTTTTCATGGATTTACGCAAACGGTGCAGGCAAATGTTTTCCCGTTTACTTTCAATGTTACTTTGGCTGTGCCGGTACCCTTTGCCGTCACTTTGCCACTGGCATTTACTACCGCAACCTTCGTGTTGCTGCTGGACCAGGTAATTCCTTTGCTTTGTCCGGTCACTTTAAACGTGCCGGTCCTGCCTTTGGAAAGAACCATGGTTACCCGGTTCACCGCAAGTCCCGGGATGGTTGTTGTAGTATATGTTTTATCTGCATTCGCTGAAGTTTCCAGCGTTGATGCTGTATATTTTTTACCGGCGATCACGACAGAATTTTCCATGTGTTTTTTGCCGTTGACCACTTTTGCGGATATGCCATAGTGCTTCATAATCAACTGATAAGCTTCACAAAACCCCTTATAATTTGCCTTGCCCTGCTCGAGTGCTTTCTGTGCCAGAACCGATGTTCCATTCGGGGAAACATTCTGCTGCATCCACTGCTGGGCGGCAACTGCCTTTTCATAATCGCTCATCCCGGAGGTCACATACTGATTCCAGATAATATCAAGCACGTTTTTCTGGGAACGCGCAATCACCGTATAGGGATATGTATAAGTTTTTTTGCCAATGGTTGCCGTTATTTTTACAGTTCCGGCTTTTTTCGCCGTCAGCCTTCCATCCGCATCTACCGATACCACACTGCTATTTGAACTTTTCCAGACGGGTGCCACAGAAGCATTCAATACGACAATGGATCGGCTCTCTCCCACATACAGTTTACTATACCCTGCCTGTATTTGTAAAGATGTCTGACTGCTATAATGAATTTCGTTTGCTTTCGCATACGTTTCCGCCGCAGAACCATACGGAGTAACTATCGTAAGCCTTGCCTTGTTACATCCTGCAAATGCATCTATTCCAATCGTTTTTACGCTGGCCGGAATCTCAATTTGGTACAAATCCGTCTGATTCTGAAACGCCTGTGTTTCAATCGTGGTATATCCTGATGGAATCTTTACCGTCTGCAAATTTGTCAGAATCAGCTGGCCAAGATTCGTTCCGATGTTAGTAACTACGTAGGAATTACATTTTGCAGGAAAGGTAACTGTGCTTTTTTCTCCCGTATACATATAAATGGAACAGCCTTTTTTCGTTGTTGCACCTTTTGGAATCTGATAGACAAATCCTGCCGCATCCTGCGCATATGCAGTTCCATCCATATCTTTGACAATCTCTGCAGCCTCTGCGATATATGGACTCCCCGCCAGCAGCACGGTAACTGCCAGGAACATCCCCGCGATCTGCCGGATACTCTTTTTCTTAGCTGTTTGTTCTCGGAACTTCATATCTTTTCCTCACTGTAAATTTCCACTACTGTACGATATTATCCGGAATCTCCAGATCGGCATCTGTCAGGATCTGTCCCTCAACGACTTTATTGACAAGCTGCTCTGCATATTTTACCTGCACCTCATCCGGATACATGACATAGCTTCGTTTCGTAGGCATGGAGTAGGTCGTCGATGATCCGCCTTTTCCTGTAACTGCATAAGACTTTACATTCCAGGAAGCCAGATCTGACAACTGCATTTTTACCAATGCAGAAATATCCTCTGAACTCATACTCGTCGTAAACATCCCGGACATACTATCCATAATTGCTGAATAGTTGCTAAGCACCGTTGTTCCGGAAGAAATTTTCTTAATCAGTGCCTCAATTGCCTGCATCTGATGACGTCCTCTGGAATTATCCCCATCTGCAAAAGATTTTCTCTCCCGCACGTAGGAAAGCGCCACCGTACCATTTAACTGATTGGTTCCCTGATTGATATAAAATCCACCTTCACTTGTCCGGAAGGCTTTCTCCGACTCTACGGTAATTCCTCCGACTGCATCTACTAATGTCTTAAATCCATTAAAATTAATCTGCACATAATAATCCACATGCTCATCATACAGATTTCCAAGTGTGGCCATAGAACAGTCTATTCCATACATTCCACAATGGGTCAGTTTATCTTTTGCACCTGCTGATGCTGCCGTATCCACGTAGTAATCTCTCGGTGTATTAATTAGAAGCACCTGCTTCGTGGACGGATTGACAACTGCCAGAATATTGACATCACTGCGGCTGGTGGTAAGAGTAAGGGTTCTGGTATCGGAACCACTGATATAAATGACAAACGGATCTGTTGTAATGGATTTTTCTGCCGTCTGTGAATCCTCCGTCACCACCGTTTCTTCCTCATGATCATACAGGGTACGCGTTCTGGAAGAAAATGTTTCATACCCATCCTGTGCCTCTACCACGTCTACATATGCCACATTCATAAGCATAGCATCTGCATTTCCTTCGTATAATGCCTGCACCATGTCGAGAATATTATCATACACCTGCGTGTGGATCTGTGTCCCGACAGTTTCATTGATCTTTTCGATTGCCTTTTGGGTATGTTCGTAATCGTATTTTTCGGTAATCGCAAACACATAGTCTTTCGCATCCATCAGTGTCTGTGCCGGATCATCCACCATGACATAAGCCGATACGGTATCTGTTGTTTTTACATTTCCAGTAATATCTCCCAGGGTATTTCCGGCTTTTACAAGCATATAAGAACCACCGATACATACAACCATGCATGCAAGTGACAAAAGGATTCCGAATGTGCGTCGGACATAACATGCTGTCTTTTTTTGCCTTTTTTCCCGAAATAAAATAGACAGTATTCCATAATCAGCAAAAAAAGCAGGATCAATCCAAACAACATCACATACAATTCCGGAAGCATATTCAGCCACAAAACGATTCCGACAGTTGTAAGACTCAATACCAATTGCACCACCAGAATAATTCCGGCGGTTATTTTCCATTTACTTTTCTTTTTTTCCTTTGTTGCTTCCATGTGTTATCCCCAGTTTGCAAATATAGCAACCATCACTTTTTGTTATCCTTTTACCGTTTTAAAATTTTCGTTTTTATTTTGGATAATAATTTTTTTATCTTCTTCTCTATTCCTTGCCGGGATAAATGTACTGAAAGACTGCAATCAATAATCCAAATAAAATTATTGCAATTATCGCAAAAGGAATTTTGCTCACCATTTTCATTCTTGCAATTATCCAAATTATAATTAATGAAATGAATGTCTGCACTGTTAAAACCACATAAGCTGTGTTTTTCCACTTTTTTTTATTAGCGTCTTCTTGTATTTTAATTTTTTTTCTAAGTTTTTGATTCACATTCAATCTTTCATTACAAGTTTCATAAGTTCTTCTGAACTTTCTCATTAATTTTTCATTTTGTTCTTTTAATGAAGTACCCTCAAACTTCTGGATATTTTCAAGCAAAGTTTTGTAATCATAAGGCTGAATGTTACAATTTGATCCAAGTATAATCTTTTTTACACCAGTAAAAAGTGCCCGATATACGCTCATGAGATATTCCGGGTCTTTAACGATGCCCTCTTTCATTGCTTTTTCCAATTTATTAACAATCTTTTCTGCAACAAAATCACAACGTTCTATTGCTCTCTCAGGATACCCTATTCTTTTATAAAAGCTTGATACTTTCGTATTCCAGACTAAATTCACAGATGGAATATTCATCGAAAAGGAAATAATTCCAGGGTGAAGGCGGCACGAAATCACCCCATCATATTCCGACATTTTTACAAACAAGTTCTCTGGTAAATTCATATTAAACACACATTTTTCTATCGGTACATTGTAAAATCTGATAAGATAATCCAAAAAAGCTTCATCTCCAAAATTACCACTTGTTATCAATTCATAATCATAGCCCCGGATTTTTAATATATCAATGACATCCGTCCATAATTTTGCAGATTGTTCTTTCGCGAAATCAACATGATTATCTATAAATCCATTCGCTCTCATAACAAATATGCCAATTTTCTTTTTCGCATTTTTTTTGCCATTTGACTTTAAAATTGCCTCCTGACCAATAAAATTATCAAATACTGTTGCAGAAAACACAGCCGGATCAGATACAAGACCTATTTCAAAAGAATCATTAACTTTATATTTTTCAAGTTTGTCTATCCCGTCACGTGTAGTGATCTGTTTCACACATCCCATATTAAGTGCTATTTTTAGTCTCTGGCACCTTTTATTTTCTTCATTATATGCCTCAATTCCAATTGCCGAAAAAATAACAGGTTTGTTAAATTGCTGAGCAATTTCAAGAGTTAGTGCTGTTCTTTCATAAAATGTTTGATACAAATAATTGAATACTGGCGCTCCTCCAAAAACAATCAAATCTGCCTGTGATATTGCATCCTTGGCATTTTGTAATAATAGAGGGTCTCTTGTTTTCATATATTTTTTTGTAATAATAGAAGCCGATCTACTACTAATTTGATACTCACTTTTGCTAAATCCAAGATTCCTCATTAAAGCATGTAATAATCCAATATCACTATTTTCAATAACTTGATCACCTATATTATCTGAATCTCTATTTGTTAATAGCAAAATCACATATTTATTTTTTAACTCCATATTTCACCCTCTTTTAAAATACGATATAAGTATCAAAACTATACCACCACTTTAACTTATTTCATCCAGCATATCATTCGTTTATAAGCTTCAACTAACCCAATTTCCGGTTTCCATCCGAGTTCTCGCATCTTTGAAGCATCTAGCCACATTTTTACCGGTGGTGCATATCCAAGTGATACACTATCCTCTGGTATATCAATAACCACCTGTATCTTTTCTCCTGCAATCTCTCTTGCAACGAGCTCTGCCATATTCCGAATTGTGATATGGCTATCCTCATTTGCTATATTATATGCTTCCCCAGCTTTTCCTTTCACTAAAAGGGTCATAATAGCGGCAATAGCATCTGCCGTATATACATAATTACCTTCGGACTCTCCAGTCGTATGCAGTACAATATTTTCACCTCGCATCACGCTTCTTGCAAATTGTGCAAACACACGATTTTCTGTTGGAAGAATTCCCGCACCAAAAGTCTGTGCCAGTCTCGCGCTGATTACATTTACTCCATACTGCGCCGCATATGCAGTACACAGACATTCACACATACGTTTTCCTTCCGGATAACAGCTTCGAACATTCTCAATATCAACATAACCTAAGTCCTTTTCAGCAGTTTTTCCACCTACTGTCGGCTGTCCATAAATTTCCATTGATGAAATATAAATAAATGCTTTCGCCTTCTTTTCCACTGCAAGTTGAAGCATTTTTTCTGTTCCATCAATTGACGTACAAATGGTACCTACCGGATCAGACACCATTACTTTCGATGCTGTCACTGCTGCAGCATGAACAATATAATCACAATCTCCTTCACAGTTCACTTTTTCTTTTGTCAGGTCTGCCACAACATAAGTTAACGCATCTGTTTTTTCTTCTGCAAAAATCTTATCTGCCTTTTCAACATTACGTACTACTGCATAAATCTTTGCACCAAAATTCATGGTTCGATTTGCATATAGCAAATATTTCACAATCAAAGAACCAATCAAACCTGTTGCTCCAGTAATCACAAATGAACTATTCCGCAACGCATCCCATGAAATATCCCGTTTTGTAATCTTGTCAAAATCTTCTTCTAAAACATCTTTCATATCGGGTCTCCTAATCTAAAATGAATTTAATCTTCTAAACCATAAATCTGCGCTTCTTCTTTTGCATCCAACAACGCACGCATCGTATAAAAATCATCTGGTGTAGTAATCTTAATATTTTCCTGTGGTCCTTCGATCAAATATAATTTTTTACCATAATACTGCATCATAGAACAGGAATCAATAAAATCAAACTTATTCTCTGCAATTGCTTTACGGTGCGCTTCAATAATTTCATCAAGATAAAAACTCTGTGGTGCACGAGCCAGACGCGTATCCGCACGATTCGGAACATCCTCGATAGAATTATCCTCTGCAACAACCAAAACGGTTTCTTTTACTTTAACACAAGTAATGGAAGAACCATGCTTCTTAACCGACTCTATATTATCTGTAATTGTTTTCTCATTAATAAGTGGGCGAACTCCATCATGTATAAGTACAATAGATTTTTCTCCACAAGCAATTTCTTCTGCTGCTTTTAATCCATTATAAATGGATTCCTGACCACTTGCCCCTCCTGAAACAACCTTCTTCACCTTATGGATATTAAATTTTTCCAAAAGTTCCTGCAGATAAGGAATCCACTCCTCCAGACATGCAACTGTAATTGCATCAATTTCCGGATGATTCTCAAACAATTCCAGTGTATGAATAATAATAGGTTTTCCATACACATCAATAAATTGTTTGGGTTTCACGCGACTATTCATACGTTTCCCCACACCACCTGCAAAAATTACTCCAATATTCATGATAACATCTCCCTATTTTTTATTTTATATTATTTATATATGACAATAAGGTAATACCTTCTTTTTCTGATAATCAACCATTATCTCATAAATGCGCTTACAATTATTATGATCATTATAATAAAAAAATCATCCGCACGGCGCACATATTCATCTTTCATTTTACATCCATTCGCCATGTATTCACACAATAATTCTATCAATTCATCATTATCATGTGCAATTTCGCCAAATGCCATCGTATCGTAGAAAAACGTTCCCTCCTCATAATGCTGCGGAATGTCTTTATGATGCAGATATACCAGTGGCTTTCTCATATAGGCAAAATCAAACTGGATACCAGAAAAATCAGTTACCATCAGGCTTGACTCGCGAAACATCGTCTCATAGCTCATGTCCCCAACCGCAGGAATAATATCTACATAATCATTCCTATCAAAATCATTTACCTGTGCGCTCACAATAGGATGCAGTACATATTTAATCCGATAACCGTATTTCTTCGCAGCATCAATCAGTCGCGGGTCATTGATCAAAGAATTAAATACTTGAAAATAAGTGCTTTCTTTAAACAATGGATTGTAATCTCTCTGTTCTCCTTCACTGGTACGTACCGGTACAGCTGCCTGCATGCGCCATGTAGGACTGATCATAATCTGCTTCTTATCATCATTTTTAAGCCCATCGTAACGTGGTGCTCCCGTAAGTTTTAACGCATCATAACCTACATAATCATAAATTGGTTTAGAAAGATTTTCTATCTCATATTTCGATGCACAAAAATAAAGTCTGGTATTATCACGCAAACGATTCTGCGCAACCGCAATCTTCTGTACAGACATACCATGTTGTACACAGCATACATGAAAATTAACAAGATCACGTACATAACTTGAATTCGGAAGTCCGTAATTATTAAAAGCAAAAACCGTTGAATTTGAAATAACCATCATATCTGCCATAAGAAATACAAGACGATGCTTAATGCTTCCTCTTACAAGCGGCTTATATCCTGCTTTCTTTAATCGCTTATAATCTGTTGTATGCTTATCAATCAGATAATAATGTTTATTCCCATCTTTTTGGTCAACAGAATATCTATACAAATATTCAGAAGAATCTCCGCCCTTATAAATCTTGTCCAGATACATCCAAATCGGCTTATGCTTCATAATTGGTCGCATCATAAAATATACTTTTCGAATTACAAGAAACAGCCATGCCCGTTTATTAAATGACAAAAACATTTCTTTTGATAACTTATGTTCCTGTTTTCTCTGCTCCCTTTTCCCTATGGCAAGAACTCTGATACCTTCTCCATTCTTTATTGCCATATACTTTTGTTCATTACCAAAACACCAGTAACTGTTTGCAAAAGCACCACTCATTCTGCTAAAATGAGATTCATAGGAAAAATTAATTTTATTTTTCTCCGCCAATATCTGCCACGCAAAACAATTCACACTCTTTCACTTTATCCAAAGGAAAATCTGCATGGAACGAATGACCTTTGTATACACTGACACCAAAAATTTTTGTCAATGCGTATCTTCCATTATATTTCAAAGAATATTTTTTCCCATTAAACAGCATAAATATATCATCTGACATTGAATATAGAATAGGATGTATTGTTCCATCAATGCTCAACATATTATTTTCATAATTCATAAAAAGAATATTTGTTTTTAAATTTGTAATCTTATTGAATACTGTATTTTTTGAACCATAATAAACATTTCCCGACAAATATCTTTTTTCAAATTTAAAATCCCCCCCATATTTCAAAATTCCACATAACCATTTCATAGAATCTGTCAGATGACTTTCCTTAATTTTCTGACAGTCAAACATGATATCATCTTCTATATACTGGAACGCCTGTCCCATTCTCTCCAAACAAAGTTTTTCCTGTCCCTGTGAAATTACATGTTTGTTCCGATTATTTAAATTACTCATTATTCGGCTTTTCACTGTAAACATAAAATGATACTGAATAAAACTAGGAACTTTTCCGTATTTTTCTTTAAGATTCTTTAAAAAAGGTATCCAGAACTCTGTAAATGACTCCTCATACCATTCCCTTTTGTAAATTCCTTCATAAAAAGTGCTGTTGCCCTCTTGTACCTCAACACTCTCATAAATTTGCGAATTAAGAAAAATAAATTTCTTTTCTTTTGCCATTAAACGTAAGAAAAAATCTTTCTCCGTCTCCATCCCCAATGTTTCGTCAAATTTATTTTCCACAAAAACTTTATTGCTCAGAAATGTACCTCCAAAATAAAATGGATAACAATAAAATTCTTTAGTCACATCCTGCACAACTATTTTCTTATTCATTTCATCCATTGCAAACGCACCACCTGTTCCATCAGGCATTACCTTGCGCAGCATAAATATATTATTTTTTGAATATTTTTCTGAAATCTCCTGCACCTGTCTCAAAGTACCTGGTGTCCATCTATCGCCTCCATTAAGATAGGTAATAATATCACCTGTTACATGTTTTTGTGCATGTTCATACAATGAGTTTTCATTTATCAGTGCATATTTATCTGCTTTAATTTTCAGCGTTTCTAATTCAGAAATAAATCTGTTCTTTTCATCATTCTCCTTTTGATAAATTAAAACCTGTACATTTAAATCTGCAGCAATTATTTGTTCCTTTAAGCATTGTAAGGTAATTAAATTACTATTTTCATCGGCTGACAATTTCCAAATTATTGATATATTCATCTTAAGACTCCTACTCTTTCTTTGCCGTAGATTTTTTTATTTTCTTCTTCGGCACTTCTTTTCTCTTTCCTCTATCATTTTTCATACACCGATGCAATATCATCAATTTCACCAAATGCA
>ENA-OQAY01000433-OQAY01000433.1-human-gut-metagenome-genome-assembly--contig:-NODE-433-length-12062-cov-0.511018_pt1 | contig 12062 bp, 14 predicted proteins | sample MGYA00242740_ERZ504537 | MGnify/ENA primary metagenome ERZ504537 (study PRJEB26092, sample SAMD00036272) | human gut metagenome | host: Homo sapiens | study: EMG produced TPA metagenomics assembly of... | reverse complement strand
CGGATACGCACAAAAATAGTGCGTATTCGCACAGAGACGTTTTTATTTTTTAGCCCACAAAATTCTGGTAAACAAAGAGATAAGATAATGGCACACTATTTGATTAGTCTATAATACTAATATATTAAGTTATGAAAAAAAATCAATAATAGTTATCAGTTTATGCCTTGTAGCAAGCATAGTAATTCTATCCAGCAATAAGATCTATATGCTTTATATAGGTGACTGCCGTCAATTGTGGGAAGAAGCACAAACCCACTATGTCAATCGACAATATGAAAAAGCACGCGAGTTATTAGAAAAGATAGCTCGCATTGATACGGCCCATCATGCCCAATATCTGACAGGCGACATGTATTTAAAAGGCTTAGGAGGTGAAATTGATTATGATAAAGCTTTGAAACTTTTCATCAATCGGCAGCGGGCGGAAACACTTATGCTGAAAACAATATAGGTTTTATGTACACATATGGTTTGGGAGTCACTAAGGATTACAGCCAAGCTTTCAAATGGTTGAACAGAGCTGCCACTCAAGGAAATCCAGAAGCTCAAATTGGTATGGGGAGCCTTTATAAAAATGGTTGGGGAGTACGTAAAGATTGTTACATTGCTATGACTTGGTACCTACGTTCTGTGGCTCATGGTAATACGGACGCCATGAACAATATCGGTTATTTATATAAAAACGGACTTGGGGTTCCCAAAGACTTTGAAGAAGCTTATTTTTGGTTTAAAAAAGCAGCAGATAAGAATAATCCGATAGCTCAATATAATATAGGAAATATGTATTGTTATGGCGAGGGAATGGAAAAAGATTTTGCTAAAGGAGCCAAGTGGCTGACTAAAGCTGCTTTACAGGGGAATGCTCCTGCACAATATAACCTGGGTCGCATGTATCAGTGGGGTAAAGGCGTAGAGAAAGACTTACAACAAGCCCGGTTCTGGTTCCAAAAAGCTATAGACAACGGTCATGAAAAAGCAAAGGAAGCATTAACCAAAATAAAAAGCGACTTATCCGAAAAGACACTGAAGACTCGTTCCTGTTTCCCTAACTATAAGACAAAAATACTAATAGGTATAAAGACATAAAAAAACGAACATGAAACTATATTGTATTATAGCACTTTCCCTTCTGCTTCGCCCGGAAACAGCCGCAGCACAACAAGAAGAATTAATGACACTGAGTTTGCAACAAGCTATTGAAATAGCACAAGAAAACTCACCGGAAGCACAAGCTGCCCGTCATACCTATCGGGCAGCTTATTGGAACTACCGTTTTTTCCGGGCGAATTATCTTCCCTCCGTCACATTAACTTCATCTCCTACCCTGAATCGGGAGATAAACAAAATTACCCAACCGGATGGAACAAACCAATTTATCCAGCAAGACCAGTTAAGCACAGACCTCAGCCTTAAAATAAATCAAAATATATGGTTCACCGGTGGCAGCTTGTTTGTAAAAAGTACCACCCAACGCATTGATGAATTTGAAGATAATCATACAGCGTATAACACCCAACCCGTAGTAATAGGTTACGAACAGCAACTTTTTGGATATAACTCTTTAAAATGGGATCGTCGTATCGAACCCCTTCGCTACCGGGAAGCCCGTAAAGCATATGCAGAAGCATTGGAACTTGTAGCCTCAGAAACCAGCACTCTTTTCTTCAACCTGGCAACTGCACAAACTAATCTTGACATAGCCGCCTACAACTATGCTTCTGCCGATACTTTATACAGGTATGCCGAGGGAAGATATAATATAGGAACCATAACTGAAAACGAAATGCTACAGCTGGAAATAAACAAACTGACAGAAGAAACCAATATGATGAATGCCCGTATCGAAGTAGAGGACCAAATGCAAACACTCCGTTCCTTTCTTGGCATTAATCGGGAAATAAATTTACGAGTCATTCCGGAAGACAGCATTCCTCAACTCGAAATCCCTTTACAAAAAGCATTACAACTTGGCATTCAAAAAACAGTCCCGATCCTGACACTTATAAACGCAAACAATTGGAAAGCCGCAGCGCATTAGCTTCTGCAAAAGCCAATGCGGGTTTGAAAGCTGACCTGTATGTACAATTCGGGCTTTCTCAAACCGGAAATAAATTTGCAGATTCTTACCGAAACCCCATGAATCAACAATATGCCAGTATTGGTATTTCTTTACCTATCCTGGATTGGGGTCGTGGAAAAGGACGCGTTCGTGTAGCTCGTTCCAATGTAGACTTAGTAGATACACAGGCTGAACAGGGAATGAAAGATTTTGAATTGAATGTATGTAAAATGGTCCGTCAATTCAATCTTCAAGCATACCGTGTAGCAGTAGCCGCCAAGACGGACAAGACAGCCGACCGGCGCCACGATGTAGCACGTCGGCTTTATATCTTGGGAAAATCGACAATCCTGGACCTCAATGCCGCCATTACAGAAAAAGATACCGCACGGAGAAATTATATAACAGCTTTGAAAACTTATTGGAGTCTGTATTATGGTCTTAGAAGTATGACGGGATATGATTTCCTCAGAAAAGCAGAGATTTCATGTACTATACCTAAACCTTAACTACACGACAGGTATAAATGACCTTTGTATTATCGCCATGCATTAAAAAAAGAAATAAAAAAATTATATCAAAAAACATAAACTAATGGATATAAAAATTGAAAAGAAACCGTGGTACATCCGCTATCGCTACTATATGATAGCTGCACTGGCCTTTATTATCTTCCTTATCTATGTGATAAGCCTTTCATTAGGTCCTCGCAAACTGCGTATCGAAACAGACAACATTCAGATAGCCGAAGTAAAAGACGACAAATTTATGGAGTATGTAGATGTGGAAGGACTGGTGCAACCCATTCTTACCATCAAAGTAAATACTCGTGAGGGCGGCAGTGTAGACCGCATTGTTGGAGAAGAAGGGAATATGATGAAACAAGGTGACACCTTGTTGATATTGACTAATCCGGATCTGATTCGTTCCATTGAAGACCAACGTGACGAGTGGGAAAAACAACGAATCACTTATAAAGAGAAAGAGATAGAAATGGAACAAAAGAGTCTGACACTGAAGCAACAAACATTACAGGCACAATATGAAATGGAACGACTGCGCAAAAAGCTTCGGATTGGACAAAGAGGAATTCAAAATGGGAATTAAGAGCAAGGCTGAGCTTCAAGTATCTGAAGATGAATATAAGTATAAACTGAAAAATACGGCATTACAAATGGAAAGTCTGAAACATGATTCATCCGTAACTCTTATCCGCAAAGAACTATTGAGAAATGATCTGGAACGTGAAAGCAAAAAACTGAAACGTGCGGAAGAACGGTTGGAAGACTTGATAGTAAAAGCTCCGATTGGCGGCCAACTAAGTTTTGTGAAAGTTACTCCCGGTCAACAGGTTGCTTCGGGAGAAAGTATAGCTGAAATAAAAGTGCTGGATCAATATAAAATTCATACTTCTTTAAGTGAATATTATATTGACCGCATCACAACAGGTCTTCCGGCTACCGTAAACTATCAAGGAAAACGCTACCCGCTGAAAATTACTAAAGTAGTTCCTGAGGTAAAAGACCGCATGTTTGATGTGGACTTGGTATTTACCGGAGAAATGCCCGAGAATGTCCGTGTAGGAAAGAGCTTCCGAGTACAAATAGAATTGGGCCAACCCGAACAAGCTATAGTTATCCCACGTGGAAACTTCTACCAGTCTACTGGAGGACAATGGATTTACAAAATAAACTCATCAAAAACAAAAGCTGTAAAAGTTCCATTGAACATAGGACGCCAAAACCCGCTTCAATATGAAATCACAGAAGGTTTACAGCCTGGAGAATTTGTAGTTATCACAGGATATGATACCTTTGGTGACGCGGAAGAATTAATATTAAAATAAAACATGCAACATGAAAACTTTGAAATATGCCTGGCGCTTCTTAATGCGTTCTAAATCGTATACTATCATTAATTTGCTAGGACTGGCTTTCAGTCTGGCATGCAGCATCATCTTGATGCGATATATCCATAGGGAACTGACGGTGGATGCACATAGCGTAGATCCGGAACATATCATCATTCCGTTACGGGATATGGAAGGAAACATTCATCCGGGAAGTTTTGCAACAAGATTGGACGGAAGCGGATTCTGTTTATATCCTTGACCATCAAATAGTGGAGCAATGCCGTCTCATGCTACAGCAACGAGACAATGTGGTATACGAGAACAGCAACTATGCAATGAATATAGCAGCTGTAGATTCCACTTTTTTCACTTTTCCACTATCCGATTGTGGCCGGCGAAGCTAGTTTAGAAGCTCCCAATGACGCCATTATCACCCAACACTATGCTCGTAATATATTTGGCAAAGAAAATCCGATAGGTAAAGTATTGGAATATTATGGTAAAAATATCACTATCAAGGGGGTGATCGGAGAATTGGACTGCAAATCATTACTTCAGTTCGATATACTAGTATCATACAGATTGATAGAACGCTGGCAACGTATGGATATATCACTGATGCGTATACTCCCCGGAGTAAATCTAGACAAAATAAACAAAATCAGCAATGTGTACAGAAAAGATAAAAGAGGAAACAGAATACGTTGGAAGTTTATTGCTTGGAAAGATTTATACTGGGAAAATTCCATCGGTCACGATGACGATTACGATTCCATTATGCAATTCGGGAACCGTACGCACCTGTATATTCTTTCAGGAGTAACCATATTGCTATTATTGGTGGGTATATTGAATTTCATCAATATTTATATGGTATTTATGATGAAACGTTCTAAAGAATATGGAGTAAAGAAAGTATTCGGCTTGCAGCGTCTGCCTTTGTTTTACAAATATGGATAGAAAATCTGTTATTAGCCTTTGCCGCATTGCTAACCGCCTGGCTGTTGATAGAAGCAACCCAAGTACCAGTCAGCCGGTTGATGAATGAACAAATTAGCAATTCGGCATTCGACTGGAAATTGTCTTTGGGATTCATCATATTATTACCTTTAGTCACTTCTATTTATCCATACATCAGATACAATTATCTCCCTCCTATTGTATCTATTCGTTCAATAACATCAAACCGTCATGCTATCACTGTACGTATGACATTCCTTTTTTTCCAATACGTTATAACCATATTACTCCTTATCTTGTCATTTTACTTTGGCAAGCAACTGCATTTCCTGCTGAATACCTCTCCCGGATATCGGACAGAAAGAATTCTTAGAGCTGAGTTGTTACACGAGAACAAAAATTATCTGCGCTCTGAAACAGAAGAAAAGCGCAATGAGCGCTTTGCCCGCCAAGACCGTATCAAGCAACTATTAAACGAGTGTCCTCACATTGAAATGTGGATGAGTTCCCATTATTCTATATTAAGGGGAAGCTCTATCTGCATGTTGTTAAATGACCAAGATACCCGTCAACCCATGCTCACCCTATTTCCTTCCCCACAATTCTTCCAACTGTATGATTTGAAAGTACTGGAAGGAGAAATCCCCCAAAAATTTGAAGGTTGGAGTGACTATAAAATGGTACTAAACAAAGCAGCAATGAAAGCCATGGGCTATGCGCAACTAGAAGATGCTTTTGTACGCAGCGAATCTCCACTTTGGATTAGTGTCAGCGAAAAAGGAGAAATGGAAGAAGGTGGAACCAAACTTATGCCTGTAGTGGCTGTAATAGACGATTATTACCCAAGCCATCTCACTGAAGGAATAAAACCGATGGCATTTGTCGTGGGGCCCAGCAGTGGCAACAGCGATTTTTTGATTGCCGTCAACCCCGATAAAGAAAAAGAAGTCATAGAATATCTGAAGAAAACAGAGAAAGAAATATATAATACCGAAGACTTCACCTATACTTGGTTGACAGATGAAGTCCACAAACTTTATGCTCAGGACCGTCAAACAGCAAACATTTACTTTGTCTTTGCCTTGATAGCAATCATCATCTCCTGTTTGGGATTATTTGGATTATCCTTATTTGATATCCGACAACGTTATCGTGAAATTGCCATCCGCAAAGTAAATGGCGCAGGGATGAAAGACCTTTACCTGCTATTGTTCCGCAAATATATCAAAGTAATAGGTTGTGCATTTGTATTAGCTATTCCACTTGCCTATTACCTCATATATATGTATACACGGGATTTTGTACTAAAAATACCTGTAGATATAGGAATTTATTTAGCAGTTCTAGCTATCATTTCCTTTATTTCATCAAGCACAGTAATTTGGCAAATACACAAAGCTGCTCAAATTGATCCCGCAAAAATTATAAGATCAGAATAAACACACATAAAATATGAAAACACTGAAATATTCCTGGCGCTTTTTAATGCGTTCTAAATCGTATACTATCATTAATTTGCTGGGACTGGCATGCAGTCTGGCATGCAGCATCATCTTGATGCGATATATCCATAGAGAACTGACAGTGGACACACATTGCATCGACAGGGAGCATGTGTATGCCATCTGTACCAATACAGAAGGCAACCGGGGACTAAGTGGACTGAAACAATATAACTATGATACCATTTCTATTGACAATCGTTTCGTAGAAGCTATGACCACCTATATTCCATTGGAAAAGGACTATGTCATTTCCGGTACCAACCGTATTCCGGCACGTTGCCTCGTTACCGACAGTGTCTTTTTTCAGTTATTTCATTATCCTATAGTGCAAGGAAAGCTATCTTTCACAACACCTCAGTCGGCATTATTAACGGAAAAATACGCCCGCAAGATTTTCGGTAATGAAAATCCGATAGGTAAAGTACTACGTTATAGCAATGGCAAAGATATTACCGTAGAAGGCATTGTAGGAGAACCTGAGTGTAAAACTACAATTAACTTTGATATCATCCTCTCTTCTAAATTATCCCAACATTGGGAAAGGATGAATACGGAGCTCTATCGTTTCCTACCCGGTACAGATATAAATGCCATAAATAAGACAGGTAGTGTTCCACGGTATATAAATGATCCTGAATATGACACTCGCACACATACTTTTTCTTTAATTTCTGTGAAGGATATTTACTGGGACGGTTCTTTAACTGACCGTGAACCTGCTATGTTTCTTTCGGGAAACCATTCCCACTTAATTATTTTGTCGGGCGTATGCCTGTTATTGCTCCTCACCGGCATCTTGAATTTTATTAATCTTTATCTGGTGGCATTATTACGTCGCGGAAAAGAATATGGATTGAAGAAAGTATTTGGCGTATGCGGCAGAACATTGTTTGCCAATATATGGATTGAAAATACATTACTAGTTCTGAGCGCCTTATTAGTATCTTGGCTTATTATTGAAAATAATGTCTGCCCCTACTGAATATTTGTTCGACACTCACTTTTCTTATACGGCTTTCGACGGAATGGCTTTCGGCAAGTATTTTATTATTGTTACCAGTAATAACTTCTATTTATCCATACATTAAATACAATTACACCTCCCCCATTCTTTCCATTCGCTCTATCGGTGCCCAAAGTCATTCCAAACATTTTCGTATGTTCTTTCTAGGGGCACAGTATATTATAACTTTTTTGTTAGTGGTACTTTCACTTTATTTTAATCGACAACTTGGAATGTTATTAAATACCGAGCCGGGCTTTCGTACTAAAAACATAATGAATGTAAATTTAGTATATGAATCGAAAGATTTTAGCAGCTATACTTATGAAAGTATGCAACAACGCCGCCAACGTGTCATGCAATTGGATAATGAACTTAATGCATGCCCCTTTATTGAATTGTACGAACCTAGCTATGAGAATATCCTTACTCCTACCTTTGGTACAAATTATCTGAACAATAAAGGAGAAAAGGTGTTTCTAAATATTCATTACGCCACTCCTGCATTTTTCAAATTATATGATATAAAAGTAATTGAAGGTGAGATACCCGATATAAATAAAGAAGACCGGCGCACTGTTTTTGTTGTAAACAAAGCCGCACTGAAAGCATTAGGCTATACTTCAATCAATGGCGTTGGAGTGATTGAAGAAAATCAAAAAAGGGCTAATGCTAACGCTTCTCTTCAACCTATCGTTGCAGTAGTAGAGGATTATTTTGAAGGACATTTGACATCTGGAATCAAGCCTACTATCTATCTCTCGGAGCACGGTTCAGTGGTGATCTCTATCAGATAGCTTATACACCCGGCAAAAAGAAAGAAGTGATTGATTTCTTACGTAATTTGGAATATAAAAGTCTATGGAAGTGAAGACTTTGAATATACTTTCCTGGAAGATGATATCAAAGCGATGTATACACAAGACCGCCAAACAGCCACTATTTATTCTATTTTTGCAAGTATAGCTATTATTATTTCCAGTCTTGGTTTGTTAGGGATTTCTCTTTTTGACATTCGCCAACGATATCGGGAAATAGCGATTCGTAAAGTGAACGGTGCAAGTGCCAAAGACCTTTACCGACTGTTATTCCGCAAATATATAACCGTTTTATTATAGCATTTGTCATAGCTATTCCTTTGGCTTGTTATCTGATAAATACCTATACTTCAGGATTTTGCAGTAAGGACACCTGTCAGTATAGACATTTTTATCATATCATTGCTGTTGGTAATAATCATATCACTGGGCACCTTAGCATACCAAATACAAAAGGCGGCACATATTAATCCGACGCAAATCATGAAAACAGAATAATTTTATAAAACAACGGAAATATGTTAAGGCATTATATAAAAATGGCAATGCGCCACTTATTAAAATATAAGATACAAAATCTGATATCTATCGTAGGGCTATCTGTCGGGATATTATGTTTTAGTATCTGTCTTTATTGTAGCCGGTTCATCAGCGAAGTAGATCTTGCTTTTCCAATAAGGAACGCATAGCAGACATTAAATTTATGTACAACACGGGGGAGATTTGTATTCTGGTATTCCGGCAACAACGATTGAAGAATTGCGTAAACTTAGATTCGATGAGGTTCAAGATTTTACCTTTACCGTTTATCCCCGAGAGCGGAGTTACAACGTAGAGATAAAAGAAGGGAAAGAATTACCATACGATCATTTGATGACAATGGAAGTAGACTCTCTTTTTAGGAAAGTATTCACTCCCCAAATACTACAGGGATCATGGGAAGTAGCCTCCAACACCCCCAATGCCATCATACTGACCCGCTCTTCAGCAAAAAAGATTTTCGGTGAGTCAGAAAATCCCATAGGCAAACGTATGATATTGACACAACGTCTTTTTACAGCACCGGATACCACTCCTCGTACTGGAGGCATAACCTATACCATTCAGGCCGTGATAGAAGATATTCCCCTGAATACCAGCCTGAGTTTTCTTGAGAAACTGGATATGCTAACTTTGAATGACAGTGAAGGAACATTGCAATTCAACGGTCGTGATAATATGACCGGAGGTTTTGGTTTTGCTCTGCTACGTCCAGGTAAAACAGCCCGAAAATTAGAAGCCCGTTTTCGCTCCATAAATATGAAGCACTACATGTATGACGAAGAAACAGCTATAACCGCCTCACCCTTTGGAGAGAAATTTTGGGATAAGTCCATCGCTCCTTATTTTGCAGGAATAACCATGATAGTAGGCCTGCTGATCTTACTGACCGGACTTCTTAATTTCTTCCATTTTCTTATGGGAACTTTCTTGAATCGTAACCGTGAATACGGGATACGCAAAGTTATGGGGCAGTGGAAACCAGCGACTTTTTTACCAACTCTTTGTCCAGTCTGTCATCATTGCATTCATCGCTTTCTTGTTTACGTTCTGCTTGATTGAAATAATCAGCCCCTATTTGAATTTCAATTTATTTAATTATGTTCTTATCATTGAAAAGAACCTCTTGTTTATACAGACCACAGAGTATATGATATTCATCTTATTTTTATGTATGATATTATGCTTTATAACTGTATTGCGCATACATTACACACCCATCCAGACAGAGATTCATGGCAGTGAGATAAAACGTCATAAACATGGAATGCGAAATATACTGTTAGGTATCCAATTTTTTATATGCTGGATTTTCGTCGCATTTACCGTAGCTCTTTATATGCAAGCGGAAAAAACGGAATCTACCCTATTCAACACATTGACTGAAAAAGAAAAAGCCAATATACTAAGTTTCTCCATAGATTATATGTTTATGAAGAATGAAGAGAAACTGGCTTTAATAGAACGTATATCCAAATTTTCCGGTGTACAAGACAAATTATTGGCAGACATCAGTTATCTGAAAGGTATATCAGGTACTGGGATGCAAATGGAAAAAGGTAACCCGGAAAGCAGTTTTGAAGTAAATGTCATGAATGTTTCCACTAACTTCTTCCAATTCATGAACATACCTTTACTATCGGGACACACATTAAAAGCCAAAGAGGATTTGGTAGTAGACAAAACATGGGCGGAACGCCAGAAAAAAGATCCGTTAGGAACTATTTTATACAATTACTCGGAAAGCTATACCATTTGCGGTATATGTGGCGATTTTATCGCCAATGTATATAATCAAAGTCCTGGATTTGTATTCTTACCCAGCGACTTCAATTATTATGTAGGTCATTGCTATCTGAAATGCGAGCCGGGGAAAACGGCTGAAATAAAAAAAAATGATAGAAAAAACATTGCAAGAAACACTTCCGGAAAGTATTCACCCTCAAGTCACTACATTGCAGGAGGATATATATGAAGCACAAGCAACAGAAAATAAATTGAAAGGGATTATCCTGTTCTTTTTCTATCGTCAGCCTGCTCATTACCTTGTTGGGAGTTTATTCGACCATCACATTGGATACGGAACGCAGACAAAAGGAAGTAGCTATCCGGAAGGTAAATGGAGCAGGATTGAAACAGATTATTTTATTGTTTGCCCGCCTTTATATAAAACTGCTGACTGTTTCCGCAATTATTGCATTTCCATTAATTTATATAGTCATACAAATATGGAAAAAAGCATATATTGTATTCTTTAATGACGGTATCATATATTGGGCAGGAATTTCATCGAATAACATTTATTACGGCCCTCACGGTATTATTCCGTATTCTGAGAATAGCACGAATTAATCCGGCAGAAGTAATCAAGAACGAATGATAAGAAATAGATTCAACTATGATAAAACATTGTCTGAAAATAGCAATCAGGAACTTAGTAAAGTACAAAGTCCAATCGGCAGTCAGTATTCTAGGACTGGCTGTAGGATTTGTCTGTTTTTCATTATCCCTTTACTGGATACATTATGAAATGACATACGACCATTTCCGCCAGGATGCCGACCGTATCTATATGGTACGCACTAATGACGAATATACGGAAGGGAAAATTTCAACACGAGTTCCCTATTCTTTAGCCGCTTATTTGGCCCAGCACTTTCCGGATATAGCAGTTGCCGCCCCCTTTCATCTCATTTCTGAACGAATCAGCGTGAATGACAAATATCAGGATGCCGTTTTTTCATCAGCAGACAGTGCATGGATGAATCTGATGGATATCCGGATTATTAAGGGAAACCGTAACTTTATGCTCCCCAAAGATAATGCCGAAATAGCAATCACTGAAGAAGCTGCAAAAAAATGGTTAAGAACGGAAGACCCGATAGGAAAAGAGGTGAAAATGCTCAGACGTACCAAAAAAATTTGTGCCATTGTCCAAGCTGAAAACAGACATACCAATTTTCCTTTTGACTTTATAGGCAACCCAGAATTGGGAAAAACCTGGTGGTATATCACTTGGAGCATACTGATTAAGGTAAAGCCGGATACAGACATTGAAGAATTAGAATCAAAAATCAATGCCAACCTGCCTGCCGAACTGAAACAAGTGACATTGACCAGAAAAACCGGCATTGAACGGATTATACTTACTCCGCTTTCCAAACTACATTATGCAAAAGATTTCCGAGATGATAAAGAAGCTGGAATAACTTTTCAGTATATCATCTATTTTTCAATAGCCGGTATATTAATCATAACGTGTGCGTTAATCAATTATCTCACCTTATTTATTAACCGCATGAGAGTCCGTCAACGGGAAATG
>ENA-OQAY01000431-OQAY01000431.1-human-gut-metagenome-genome-assembly--contig:-NODE-431-length-12067-cov-0.643384_pt1 | contig 12067 bp, 10 predicted proteins | sample MGYA00242740_ERZ504537 | MGnify/ENA primary metagenome ERZ504537 (study PRJEB26092, sample SAMD00036272) | human gut metagenome | host: Homo sapiens | study: EMG produced TPA metagenomics assembly of... | reverse complement strand
ATCGGTGGGGATGAGTTCGTGGTGCTGGGTCAAATGACCCAAACCCAGGCGCAGGAAATTCTGGCGGCGCTGCAACGGATTGCGGCGGCCTGGTCCGGGACGAAGGTGGGGACGCTGAGTATTTCCTCCGGGTGCGCCTTTGCCGACGACCATCCGGATTTTTCCGTAGAGCAGCTTACCAAGGCAGCAGATTTGTCCATGTATGCCCAGAAACAGGAATATTACCGGGCAAAGAAACTGTCCTCTGGCACACCCGTCTCTAGTGGGAACGGGGTGCGTCCATAAAAAGAAATATATACCTCTTCCTTTCCCTTTTCATTTTTTCCTTAGCCACCTATATATATTTCTCAGTACACCAGTTTCCAGCTCACCGCCTGCTGCCTTGCATCCACAAATCTCTTATAGATACCTTCCTGCTTCATTAGCTGCTCATGTGTTCCCTGCTGCACAATTTTTCCTTTGTCAACAACCACAATCTGATCTGCATGTCTGACTGTTTTTAATCTGTGGGCAATCATAATAATCGTTTTTTCCTTTGTAAGTGCATCTACTGCATCCATCAGCTCCTTTTCATTCTCCGGATCAACATTGGCCGTTGCTTCATCTAATATAACGATTGGTGCATCCTTCATAATTGCCCTGGCAATGGAGATCCGTTGTTTTTCACCACCGGAAAGCGTGGCACCGCCCTCTCCGATCACGGTATTATATCCATTTGGAAGTTTGCTGATAAACTCGTGACAGCAGGCTTTCTTTGCTGCTTCCACCACTTCCTCATGACTTGCATCCTGACGTCCGAATTTAATATTATTCTCAATGGTATCTGCAAACAAATACACTGACTGAAATACAAATGAGAAATTACTCATCAGACTGTTCATGCTGTAGTCTTTTACATTCACGCCTCCAAGCGTCACTTCCCCGGAATCCACATCCCAAAACCTGGCGATCAGATTGCAAAGTGTTGATTTTCCTCCACCAGATGATCCAACAATTGCTGTCGTCGTTTTTTGTGGGATAGAGAGCGATACATCGTCAATGATCTTCCGTTTGTCATAGGAAAACGTAACATTAGAAAGTCTGATGTCGTAATTCTCCGGCTGAATCTCTTTGCCGTCGATATCCATGGTGTCCAGCTCCAGTATTGCATTTGCTTTATCTACACATACACTTACCACATGTAAAAGGGATGAATAATTTCCTGCGCATTCCAGGCTGGAATAAAGCATAAATGCCGAGATTGTCATACCGATCGCATAGACCGCGCTCATGGTGCCATTGATATAAAAATATGCGCTGCCTGCTACGATCACAGCACCTGTAATTTTGGTTATCACACTTTGCAGAAAATGATAGGGCACAAACAGCATTTCCATCTTTGTATTGACCTTTTCGCATGCTTCATTTGCATCGTTTAATCTTTTTGCCTGTTTTCCAAGCAGGTTGTATGACTTCACCTCTGATATTCCCTGCAGATACTCCATGATCTGGTTTACAAGCTCCGTATCGCATACCACTTTTTGCTCTGAATCTTTTTTACCCGCATTCTGCATCACAGAATTGACCCCAAAGAAAATAAGTACTCCTGCTGCAGCTATCAGTCCGATTCTCCAGTCAAAAATAAACAGCATAAGAATGATCATTGATGTTTCCAGAATTCCCTGCATTGTCAGCATAACCACTCTCGCAGCCACATCGCCAAGTATTTCCATTGTATTGGTTGTAATGGAAGAAATTTCCCCGATACTATTGGAATTGAAATACCCCATCGGCAGATATCGCAGATGTTCTGCAATCTTGATTCTCATAAAAGCACTTGCATTATATCCTCCCTCTGTCTGAAGCACTGTAGAGTATCTCTTGCAGATTACGTCGACTACAATTGCAAGAACCATAATCGCAACGGAGCCTCCAATATATTTTCCTGTCGTTTTCCCACTCAGCAGACCAATCAGTATGTACATAATAGCCGGAATCTTCATTGCTGAGGCAAGAGCCTCTATGAGTCCGATCACTATCGACAGTTTAAATTTATTGCCATTTTCCCTGCCTGAAAAACGAAAGAATTTTGCCAGAATCCCAAACATATCATTCTCCCTCCTTCACAGTATCTTTTACAAAAATATGGGCATTCCACATTTCCTTATAAAGCGGGCATGACACCAGAAGTTCCTCATGTGTGCCATGTGCTGTTACATTTCCATCATTTACAACAAAGATCTGGTCACTGTCCTTAACAGTAGAAAGTCTGTGTGCTATTACGATCAGGGTCTTCCCTGCTACCAGTTTTGCGATAGAATTCTGCAGAATTGCCTCATTTTCCGGATCTGTGTAGGCAGTTGCCTCATCAAGGATCACGATCGGAGCATCCTTTAACATTGCTCTTGCAATGGAGATACGCTGCCTCTCGCCACCTGACAGATGTCCTCCTGCACCTCCTACAACCGTATCAAATCCATTCTCCAACTGCATGATAAATTCATAGCATCCACTTTTCTTTGTCACCTCGATGATCTGTTCATCTGTAGCATCCGGATTTCCCTGTCTGATATTTTCACGGACTGTTTCATTAAACAGATAATTGTCCTGTGCAACATATGCAATTTTCCGGTTAAAATCTGCAAATGCCAGTTCTTTGACATCAACTCCACCGATTTTAATGCTTCCGGAATCCACGTCCCACAGGGACGCAATCAGCTTTGCGATGGTCGACTTGCCGCTTCCGGAAGGTCCTACGATTGCATTTACCGTTCCTGCTTTCAGCTCCATAGTTACTCCGTGCAGGATTTCTTTGTCGTGATAACCAAATCTGACATCTTCAAGAGTAACGGAGTTATCTTTTGGAACACTTTTACTTTTCTCTGGACGTTCAAGCTCCGACTGTTCCAGAATTCCTGCCACTTCACCAACAATCACTCCGATCTTGCCAAGATCATCGGTATAGGAACCCACTGTGATCAACGGTCCAACGATTCCAAGTGATAAAATAATGCAGATGACAAAATCTGAAATCGCAAGTGTTCCATTGGCTACATAATGTGCCCCAAACGGCAATACCGTAAGAAGCGTATAAGGTGTGACCACCATCATCAGTCCATGAAAGATCGAGCACCGTTTCATCCAGGAAATAAAGGAATCTGCATAAGCCATAGCCGCCTTTGTAAATTTTGCATAAGAACTTTCTGTCTTTCCAAATGCCTTGATCACTTCGATTCCGTCAATATATTCCACTGCCGCATCATTCAGATCTTTTGTTGTCTGAACCGTTCTCTCGAAGCTTGGTTTATAATCCAGCATCATTCCAAAAATAGGAAAGAAATCCCACTATAACCGGCACCAATGACCAGAGTGCCAGTCTCCAGTCTGTCAGGAAGAAATAGATCAAAATCACAATCGGTGCCAGCAGATTGGACGTGAATTCCGGGACAATATGCGCCAGTGTTGTCTCGATACTGTCGATTCTTTCCACCATAATATTTTTAAATGTACCGGAAGGTGTGTCTTTCACATAGCCAAGAGGTACCCGCGCCAGCTTGTCACAGCAGGATTTTCTTATATTTGCAAGTACTGCAAACGTTGCTTTATGTGACAATGCTGTCGAAAGTGAATGAAGCAGTTCTGCAATGATAAACGATAATGCAATCAGAACCGCTTTTGCAAGATATATTTCAAACTCCTTTTCACCATTTAAAAACAGCTTTACTACATCTGCAATAATAAAATACGGCAAAATCTTAAAAATCACATTTCCTATTGCAAGTAACACACTCCACACATAGGCAATTCTTTTTGTCCGGCCCACGTCAGGATCCAGCTGACTGTCCGACTTCTTTTTTTCTTTCACATCTGTTCACTCCTTACGTTCGTTTTATTGTTTCGTTTTATTGTTTTACCTTCTGTTAGTTCGTACTAACCAACATATAATAAAATAGGTGGTTTACTGGCATTAACCACCTGATATTATTATCCAGTCTGAACTTTATTCAGAAATCCAGAACCTGCAACACACATAACCTATTCAGAATTCCTGCATCAGTTATACTGGAAATTCAATATTCCACAATCGTTCCCAGCCACCTGTATTAAATTCTTTCAGTTGATGTACATTTTTCTTTGCAGTCTCCCTGTCTATATCATGCTCAATAATCTGAAATACTGATGAAAAAAATCCCGTATAGATCATATGCATAAGGCTTTCCTCTACAACCGGTATTTTTACACCGGCTTCCTTCATTTTTTCCATATATTTCAGGCTGGACTTCATTTCCCGCTCCACCATATTGTGTATGAATAATTCAAATTTTCCACTGTCTCCGCATTTCAACAATAATCTGAAATTATCATAATGATCATAGATATAATCAACCATCTGCTCCATCCCATCACTGGATGTATCCGACATATTCCTTGTCTGATCACTGGCAGAAAGCTTTTCAAACTCCTCAACGATCTGGTCATAAATCTGATAAATATGTTCCATATAAGGATCCGTCAGTGCATCAAAAAGTGCCTCTTTCGTCGGATAATATTTGTAAAATGCTCCAGTAGTAAGCCCTGCATCTTTTACAATATTTCTTAAAGATGCTCCTGTCAAACCATCTTCCAGAAAATGTTTTCTGGCTGTATCTAATATGTTTTTCTGTGTATCTTCTGCTTTCGTCGACATTCTTTTCGTATCCTCTAAACTTCTTTTCAAAATATAACAATGCTATATAACACTGTTATATTTTAACTCATTACAGGAATTTGTCAAGTCTTGGTGTTTCAATTTTTTATTTTCCTCGTGTATTCAGTTTCCACTCCGCAGATGCTTTCTGCAGTTTTACAAGTCTGTTCTATTCAGACAGATTTTCTTTGCAGAAAAGTTCTATACAGTTCTCAACCATTGTCTGATCATAGTCTGTTGAAATACCTGAGCCAAGCCAGTATGCATAGTCTCCTTCATCATATTTTCCAAGTGCCTCCAAATCGCTGCCGTAGCGCAATTCAATATGATAGGTTGTATCATTTGTATCTGGTGCTATGCAGAAATAAGTAAATTCGCCTGAGTCTGCATCGTCACTTTTAAATTCGTATAACCCACGTACTTCTTCTATTCCAACATAATGATATGTATGGGAAAAGATTTCTTTTCCTTCTGAATCATATCCCTTGATCACTGAATCAGAACCATTAAATTCCAGCTTATTTACACCTTCTTTAAAAGAGCAGTCATAAACACCATCGCCATCTTTGTATGCTTCTACTGCTTCTTCTCCATAAATTGTTCCTGAAACCATGGATGCTAACTTATCATATGCTGCCTCCGCATTTTCCTCACCAACCAACTCTGTACAATCATCAATCCAGATCTGCTGATATTTTTCATCAAGAATTACCGGCCATAGTTCCTGATATGAACCCGTCAAATCAACCAAAAGTTGTTTTGCAGCATCCTGATTTTCATCTGCTTTCTGTTTCTTGTCCGTCGTATTTGTACTTTCTGTAACAGTTGCCGTACCTGTACTTTCTGCAAATGTAGCGTTACTACAAGCAACTAACATTGAAAATGACGTTGCAACTGTTAAAAATAATGTTAAAAGTTTTTTCTGCTTCATGAGATGCCTCCTTAAATTAAAAATCGTTGCAGTTAGATTCTTCTAACTACAACGCATATTTTATAGATTTCCATATAGAATCTCAATTACTAAACAGACTCTTTTTCTATCCATTCAGACTTTCCTGTGTCTTTTTCTTACGGTATTCCGTTGGTGTCATACCGTATTCTGTACGAAATGCAGATGTAAATTTGTTCGGATTCTGATAGCCAATTTGTAATGCTATCTCCCCGATCGTAAGTTTATTTTCTTTTTAAAAGGCGTTCCGCCATCTGCAGCCTGTACTTTTTCATATAAGCGTACACAGAATTTCCGTATACACCCTTAAAGCATTTTTTCAAAACAGTTGGTGACATTTTAAAACGCACTGACAATTCTTCAATCGTATAATGCCCCCTATAGTGTCCCTTTAGAAACGCATGAACCTGCTTTATTGCATCAATCTGTACATCCGAAAAATATACATGCTCAGAATTATTTTTCTTTAAATCAAATCCAGTTAATACTAATAATAGTTCCAGAATTTTCACACGAATATAACCATATCTGATTTCTTCAGGAACTTTATACAATTCCAAAAAGATATGTTCTATTGACTGATTTGCCCGTATAATAGTAAAACTATGTGTTTTTGAAATGTTACTAATCTTTTCCAGATTTACAGACAATAATTGCAGTATCCTTTTCATTTCGTCTGTAATCATGGAAAAGTCAAGCGTAATGGTAATTCCATGATAACGCGATGTTGGAAACTCTGACACATGCCCAGTTTTTTTCAAAGAACAAAATGACAAGTCTCCTGCCGCTATATAACCATATTCATTTTGTTCAAACACGCATTCGCAACGGCCTTCCATGCAATAGTTTATTTCCATCACACTGGAAGCCGGCTTTTGCTCCTTGTTGCAATACTCCATATGCATATCATTATAAACCAGATCAATTCCTGGAAACACATGATACAATGTAATCATTCCTGTACCGCTCTCATTTCCAAATGAAAACATTCACAGAATTCCGTATCCTGTACCTTTTTGCAAGCTGATGTACCATATAACTCAATACTGGCAAAAGAATCTGATGATTTTAATTCTATATTCTTATCAGGTTTGGACTTCAATATATTTTCAGCAAGCTCATAAGCATTTTTCATAACTATTTTCCTCTATACCACATCGCAAATGCCAATTCCGGTAATCGGTCAGTCTCAATAATTGTTTCGAGCATTCTGGCAAATCCCTCCGGATTTTGAATTTGATACTGCATATGGTTGAATCCCTCAAAAACCGGAAAGTTACCGTATATATAAGTCTGCATCACTGCATTTCTGTATTTAAAATGTTCTTCTATACTTCCAAATTCCCAGAATGTATGTTTCTGCAATTCTTCTGACAGTTCTGAAAATGGCTTATCTTCCAAACTGTCTGTCAGCTGTCTCCTCAGATTTCCATACGTCAAGTTCTTTCCTGCCTCTATAAAATAAGGTTTAATTTTATCATCGTCACACCACATGATTCTCTTTAGTGTTTTTCCTTTTGACCAATATAAACTTTTCATTGCTATATATAAGAACGGAACCATGATTCTGCGTGTTGCCTTTCCAATCTGTGCAAACTGCCCGCCATCAAAAAAAACATGCTTTACCGGTATTTTTATCTCTGTCAGGAATGCCATGGCGAGATCTGCTCCAATCGAAGATGCAACTATAAGTTCTATTTCTTTGATTCCATGGTTCCCCAAAAATCGTACAATCTGTTGTATCTCATCTCTTTTGCTTTGATACCTCTGTCCGGAGCAATACACAGTCGATGTTGGCATAATGCAATAATATTTTTCTGCCATTTTCTCTGCAACCGGCATACTGCTTTCCCCAGTTACTCCCATTGCATGGAAAAACAGAATGACTGAATTTGATTTATTTCCTGTTGTTTTAAATACCACACTTCCACCTTCTGTCTATTTTTTATCTATCTACTCTCTTCCATTTTGCAACAGCATTTCTTACCCGCCAGTCAATATCCAGACGTGCTCTGCGACATTCTTTCGGATGTTTTCTTGCTGCCTGAAATGCCAGTTTCACAAAGAGTCCGGATCCAACCGGGAGCATTGTCTTTAGCATGCTCTCCGGAAAAACGAAATGGTTCCATGCTCATAAATGACATAATCCAATCTGCATGTGTGTGAATGTTCTTTCATACGCTGCTTCATACGGCGGATATATTTTGCAGTATCCCACAACACATCATCTTCAGCACCAATTAACAATACTGTTCCATGGATTTTTTCAATCTTGATTATCTCGTCTTCTGTGATTGGGTGAGCCTTTTCAGAATCATCAAATAGTTTTCTTGAATTGATCATATCACCGGTCCGTTTTGTTTCTTTCTCAATCACATGCCAGTAATCCGGATGTTTGTAACAAAACGGCATGTATGGAAGTGGTTCTTCTTTATACGAAAAAAGAGATTCTCCCTCCATTGGCCATTCCTTACAACCATCTCTTTTACCCTGCATAAATCCCTGCCAGATAAAGTCACTCGGTGTCAGACCTATCGTCAATGTGATATCCTTAAAATAAGAAGCAGCAGTCAATGCAAGTGTTCCTGTAGTAGATGCCCCGACAATTCCTATCTTCTGATTACCATGTATTTTTAACCAACTGATTGCTTTCTCTATACGTTCCAGCGGATAATTATGATGTCCATAATCCTTTTTTGCCGGCGACATCGTCATCACGTTCACACCGAGTTTATGTAACCATTTCACGGATGTACGCGCCAGATAATCCTCCGGATCATCCCCGATCATCGCAATCATTGCACAGTCTGAGCCTGTTTTACATTTCCAGTATGCACCATAAAATCCATCTGATTCCACATCAAAATGCCTTTTCTTCATCTGTATCATCTCCTTAATATCGGACACGTTTCTCCAAAAACTATTATTTTATTTGAGATATTCCGAACAGCCGGAATCTTACCTATTACATAATAAACAGGCATAAGCTCTTTCATTCCTTCAACAAGACTGACTTCCTGCCGAACAGAAAATGCCGGTATGATTCTTTGCAGCTCCTTTCTGTTCTTAACTCCCCATGTGAATTTTGCATTGCTTCCCTCTATGGATTTCTCTTTCATATGCTTTACAACAAAGGGTGACATGGTTTCGACCATTACTGTAACTTTCTGAAATGATTTATCAATAATAGAAAACATCTTCCTGATATCTTTCTCATACAAATACATTGTAAGTCCTTCGATTATTACCAGAATATTCTTACCGTGATAATCGATATCATCTATGTAGGAATCATCCATTGCAGACTTTGCAATCTGATACACCGGATCAGTTTCGGTAAGGAACTGGCTCCTTATTTTCATTGTTTCCGGAAGGTCTACATTATACCAGCGCAGATATTTTCCCTTCATCCGGTAGCATCTGGTATCCAGTCCGCATGCAATATTTACGACAACTGTATTTTCATGCTTCTCCAAATATTTTCTGACCATCCGGTCTAATACAATTGTTCTCGCAATCACACCATAAGTCATGGCGTTATCTTTATCTGCTTTGGAAAAGTCATAATCAAGCTTTTTCACAAGTTCTACTGCAATTTCGTCATTTATTTTAGCATTTTTCTTTCTTGTTTCTTTTGCTCTTGCATACAGGGTCTGTACCATCGTTTCCGGTACACCTGTCACATTCACTTTTTCTTTCATTGTTTGTCGCCTTCCACTGCCTTTCTTACTTCTTCCACCCACTCTGCACTATGACAGCAAAACAATTCTTCATGCTGCATGTTGTGTCTTTGAATGTCCGGATTTTTGAAATAAGTACAATATCTCTTTTCGTATTTTTTTTCCCATTTTTGTTGCGTAAAACACGTGGATTGTTGTTCCCAGCACATCAATTCCATGCTGGACTTTTGTAACCAGATCCGAATAGAACTGATTATAAATACTCTGTTTTGTAATCCACGGACTTCCTCCTTTACCGATTCCAAACATATTTAAAAATCCATTATATAATTCTTTCTTAGCCCCGTCTGTCTTGTTAAGCTTTTTCTGCATAAATTTCGGAAGAGCACCTGTATGTATCATTTTATACATGAAAGGCACTACCATAGATGCCTGAATTTTTGCCACAAGATTACCTGCTTCATCCATATCACTGCTCCCAATGATGCCATAATCTATATGGATTCTTTTCCGCTGAATCAGAAGGGATACAAAACTTCCTCCAAGGGAACATCCATACGCTGCTTTAATTCTCCCACCATACTTTGTTCTGATTTCCTGCTCAATTTTTTCACATTCATCTTCCATCGAATAAAATTCTGTTTTCTCGTTTGAATCAAATCCATCATAAGAAACTGCTACCGTATAAAAATAAGAATGTAACCCATCCAGTACATGATCAAAGCTACTATACTGGCAACAGGTACCGGGAAATAAAAATATCACAGGTTTACGATTGTCTCCACTTTCATAAAATTTCATAGCTAGTCTCCTTCAGACTTTTCTGACAACACAATGCATCCTCATACCTTTGCGGATTTCAAATTTTTCTACTTTTAATCCTACTTTTCTGCAGCATTTCATGACCACATCTCTTGTTGGAACCCGAACATCTCCATGTCCGCATATATTTGCCAGAGGCATTTCCAATGTATTCATCAGCCATACCAATACTTTATTGTCACTGGTCACATCCCGCAGGATCAATCTTCCATTTGGACGAAGACATCTTTTTACACTGTCAAAAAATGCCTGTGGATCCGGATAATGATGAAAACTCATAGAACAAATAATTGCATCAAATGAATCATTTTCAAAAGGAAAGTTCTCACAGTCTCCTACAACAAACGTTGCATTTGAAATGTTTTTCTTTTTTGCCTGTTCAATCATGGCCGGAGTCAAATCCAGACCTGTATAATGTCGGTCTGGATATTTTTCTGCTAATAAAGAAATCATCGGAGCCGGTCCACATCCAGCGTCCAATAAATCTCTAAATGGCTCTTTCTCTAATTCTTCCAAAATATCCGGATAGTCCTTCTTACACATTTCGTAAATACCCGCATGGTTACTTTCATATCTTCCTGCTACTTTTGTAAATTCAGCAATTGACAGTTTTTTGTATTCTTCGTTTTTCATGTTGTTTTCCTCCAATCACATCTGCACCATAAATCAATATTTCATAGAAATCCGTCCTTTTTTACATTGTCTAGTAAATTAACATCATACATGTTAGTCTTGTCTAACCTCGATTTTCTAAAAAACCGTGTGAAAACAAAACTGTAATTCCACACGGTTTCTTTTCTTCTGTATTCAGTATATCACTTTTACCTGGTTTATCAACCAGATTTTTTCATTATGCCTGCTCTTCCTTTCATTCTCATAATATTCGTATCCGCTGATCAAAAACTCAATCATCTTTTTTGTCATCTGAATCAGCATTTCCATTCCTGCCAAGAACACGGTCAAACTCATCAAGAACATCTGTCATCAAGCCCTCGTCAAGCCGCCTTCTACACTCTGCAATCAACACCGCTGGAATTCCATAAAATGCTTCTGCTATACTTCCGGTAATTGCTCCTAATGTGTCAGTATCTCCGCCAAGCGATACAGCATTCCGTATGGCATCCTCAAAATCTCTGGCTTCCAGAAAGGCAATGATTGCTTCCGGCACAGTTTTCTGACATGTCTCATCCATATGATACCCCAGCCTGATTTTATCTAAACTTCTATCCAGATCATAACGAAATTCTTTTTCAATATACTCTTTAATTTCTTCTTTTGAAGAACCATTTCTGGCCATGTATATTGCACTGGCTGTTGCTTCTGCACCCTTAATTCCTTCTGGATGATTATGTGTCACATTCGCAGTCGCTCTTGCCACCTCTCTGGTTTTTTCAATGGAATTATAAAGCCATCCTGCTGCTGATACTCTCATGGCGGAACCATTACCATAACTTCCGTATGGCTTAGGATTTCTTTCACTAAGCCAGCACCTGAATCTTCCACCATAACCAGCATGTGGATACCTTCTTCCCCAATCCTGCATGTTAGCTGCTACCGCCACTTCGATTTCCTTTCCTGTAGCTTCCGTTCCAACTGCCAACAATGCTTCTCCTATTGCTATTGTCATAACAGAATCATCGGTAAATCTACAGCCTTTGCTAAACAAATCAAATTCCTTTGTTTTATCTCCTCTGTCAAACTCAAATGGACTTCCTATAATATCTCCCAAAATTGCTCCGTACATATATGCCTCCAATCCCCGAATCACTCCGGTAACTCTCTTTCTTTGTTACAATATGATTATAAGCAACAGATGTCTTTATATGGTCGCTGTCCCGGCGACAGTTTTAAGAACAAAAACAGACGCCGATATTATTATCGGCACCTTCCTTTCCATGTCATGTATGATCATGCCCCTGACTCATTTCCCATAACACACACCTTTTTACT
>ENA-OQAY01000427-OQAY01000427.1-human-gut-metagenome-genome-assembly--contig:-NODE-427-length-12165-cov-0.910949_pt1 | contig 12165 bp, 16 predicted proteins | sample MGYA00242740_ERZ504537 | MGnify/ENA primary metagenome ERZ504537 (study PRJEB26092, sample SAMD00036272) | human gut metagenome | host: Homo sapiens | study: EMG produced TPA metagenomics assembly of... | reverse complement strand
AGATGACCTGCCCCGGCCTCCACCCGGCGGTTGGCCAGGATGGGGGCGCCGTCGGCAAAAAAGCCGCTGCCCCGGAATTTCACGGCCCGGGACAGGTCGGTGGAGACACTGCACCTGCGCAGAAAACCGCGCAGCAGCATCCCGTCCGCCTCGGGCGGGACTTTGAAATAAAGCTTCATCTTCCCACCTCCAGCGCGGGCAACATATAAGATAAGTATAGCAAAATTCTCTTTCTCTTGCAAATCTTGTTTTTTTTATGGTATCATGAGGAGCGGAAAACGAGTGGAACATACGGCGGCGGGGCGGCTTTGACCGCTCTGAGGAAAGTCCGGGCCTCACAGAGCACGGTAACTGCTAACGGCAGCCGAGGGTGACCTCAGGGAAAGTGCAACAGAAAGGAAACCGCCGCAGCAATGCGGTAAGGATGAAAGGGCGAGGTAAGAGCTCACCAGCGCATGGGTGACTATGCGGCTTTGTAAACCCTACCGGAAGCAACGCCTATATGGGACGTACAGCGCTGCTCGCGTGTCCCGAAGGCGGCACGAACCTGTCAGCAATGGCAGGTCTAGACAGATCGTCGTTTAATACAGAACCCGGCTTACGGTCTATCTCGTTTTCCATCTTTTGTTTTCAGCGCTGTCTGCGGTGTGCAGGCAGCGTTTTTTGTTTCTTTAACCACACTGTCACTTTTCGTTTGGGCCGGTTTGTGGTATACTGAACAAAACCCCACAGAGCACGTCTCCGCCGGGGCCTTAATTCAACAGACAGGATGTGAAATCCTCCGATGAAAGATGGTTTTTTGAAAGCAGCCGCCCTCTCGCCCTCACTGCGGGTGGCCGACTGCAATTATAACGCTTCCCAAATCGTCTCTCAGTTACAGGACGCTGCCGCCCGCGGCGTCAAGCTGGCGGTGTTCCCCGAGTTCTGCCTCACCGGCTACACCTGCGGCGATCTGTTCTTGCAGCGCACGTTGCAGCAGGGCGCGCTGGACGCCCTGCAGACCGTGCTGGACGCCAGCCGGGAGCTGGACGTCGTGGCCCTCGTGGGCCTGCCGCTGCTGGTGCGGGGCAAGCTGTACAACTGCGCCGTAACATCCGTCCGTCTGCGGCGGGCGTCTGCTGGGCCTTGTCCCCAAGACCTACCTGCCCAACTACGGCGAGTTTTACGAAAAGCGCCAGTTCACCCCGGGCAGCACTGAGGTGGAGACGGTAACAGTCTGCGGGCAGGAGGTCCCCTTCGGTACGTCCCTGCTCTTCCGCTGCCGCCAGATGCCCAGCTTCGTTCTGGGCGTGGAGATCTGCGAAGACCTGTGGAGCGCTCTGCCCCCCTCCACCTTCCATGCGCTGGCCGGTGCCACCGTCATTGCGAACCTTTCGGCCAGCGATGAGACGGTCGGCAAGGCCGAGTACCGCCGGGCGCTGGTGTCGAACCAGTCCGCCCGCCTGCTCTGCGGCTACCTGTACGCTTCTGCCGGCCACGGCGAGAGCACCCAGGACATGGTCTTCGCCGGCCACGACCTCATCGCCGAGAACGGCGCCCTCCTCGCCGAGACATCTCCCTTCGAGGGCGGCTGGGCTGAGACGGAGCTGGACTGCCAGGCGGATGGAGTCGGAGCGGGCGCGCAACACCAGCTTCGAGCCCAGCGCTGAGGGGTATCTGACCGTCGATTTCGACCTTGCCCTCACCGAGACCAAGCTCTCCCGCTGGGTAGACCCCACGCCTTTCATCCCCCACGACGAGCGCCGCCGGGCCGAGCGCTGTGAGCTGATCTTGAAAATGCAGGCCGACGGCCTCGCCAAGCGCCTCGAGCACGCCCACGCCAAAACGGCGGTCATCGGCATCTCGGGCGGTCTGGACAGCTGCCTCGCTCTGCTGGTGGCCGTCCGCGCCATGAAACAGCTGGGCCGCCCCACCAGCGATGTGCTGGCTGTGACCATGCCCTGCTTTGGCACCACCCACCGCACCCGTTCGAACGCGGAGATCCTCTGCGACGAGCTGGCCGTCAGCTTTACCGAGATCGACATCGCCAACACCGTCCACAGCCACTTCAAGGACATCGGCCAGGACGAGAGCGTGCTGGACGTCACCTTCGAGAACGGACAGGCCCGTGTGCGCACCCTCGAGCTGATGGACACCGCCAACCGCACCGGCGGCCTCGTCGTCGGCACCGGCGACCTCTCCGAGCTGGCGCTGGGCTGGGCCACCTACAACGGCGACCACATGAGCATGTACGGCGTCAACGCCGGTGTCCCCAAAACGCTGGTGCGCCACCTCGTCCAGTATGAGGCCGACATTGCCGCCTCCGCCGAACTGCGCCGGGTGCTGCTGGACATCCTCGACACCCCCGTCTCCCCGGAGCTGCTGCCTGCCAGGGACGGCGAGATCTCTCAGAAGACGGAAGACCTCGTGGGTCCCTATGAGCTGCACGACTTCTACCTCTATTACGTTCTCCGCTTCGGCTTCGGCCCGTCGAAGATATTCCGGCTGGCGAAAGCGGCCTTCGCAGGCCGGGCCGAGTACCCGGACGAAGTGCTTTACAAGTGGCTGCGCAACTTCTACTGGCGATTCTTCGCCCAGCAGTTCAAGCGCAGCTGCCTGCCCGACGGCCCCAAGGTGGGCAGCGTCACTCTCTCGCCCGGCGACTGGCGGATGCCCAGCGACGCAGCCGCCGCGCTCTGGCTGGCCGAGCTGGAACAGATCCCGCTCAAAGGATAATTTTTTATGAAGCAACACAAAAAACTGCTGATAGATTTGGTCTTTGCTGCCGTCATTCTGGCCGCAGCCGCCGTGCTGCTGCTGGTGCGGAAAGCAAACCAGACCGGTGCGCCTCTCTGCGCAGAGCTCATCTACGGCGACAGCAACACCAAGCTTACCTTCCCCCTCGAAAAAGATGCCGATTACGATGTGGACACCGGCTACCTCACCGTCCACATCAGGATCCAGGACGGCGCGGCCCGCTTTGTGGATTCACCCTGCCCTGACCACATCTGCGAGTCCTTCGGCTGGCTCAGCGAGGAAGACCAGACGGCCACCTGCCTGCCCGCCCGGGCTGTGCTGAGCATCATCCCCACCACATGATGGCATACACATCCAAAGGAGTGAACGCCTATGTTTGACGAAAACGAGCATATCCATCCCCAGAATAACGACGAAGGCCCCCGGCACATCCACCGGGGCATCAAGCGCAGCGAGCCCGACGAAGTGGAGGTAGACAGCGCCGATTTCTTCTCGCCGGAGCCTCCCCGCCCCAAAGCGCCGCCGAAACCGGCACCGACGTCTCCGTCTGAGCCGCCGAAGCCTCCGGTGCCGCCCCGCAGACAGTGGGAGCCGCTGCGCCCCAGCGAGCCCGCCCCGCCTGACGACAAACTTCCGAAAGGAGGAATGGTCTTGCTGGTACTGCAGGCCATCCTGAGCCTTGCCGCGCTGGTGCAGCTCTGGCGCACCCAGATGCTGCCGGTGCTCTACCTCGTTATCATCACTGCGCTTCTGGTGCTGCTCTGGCTGCTGGTGCGCAAGTGCCTCGCTTCCCGCAGCGGTGCCGTCGTGGCCCGGGTGCTGTCCGTCCTGCTCTGCGCCGCGCTGGCCGTGGGCTGTGTCTGGGCGCAGCAGGGTCTGACCGCACTGGACAGCATGACTTCCGGCCTGCTCACCGGCGCAGAGGCGAATAAGATCACGAAAGAGCCCTTCGTCGTCTACCTCAGCGGCGTGGACAACCGCGGTGACCTGACCGAAAAGGCCCGCAGCGACGTGAACATCCTCGCCGTGGTCAACCCCACCACCAAGCAGGCGGCCCTCATCAACACCCCGCGCGACTACTATGTTGACCTCGCAGGCACCGACAGCAAGGACAAGCTGACCCACGCCGGCCTCTACGGCGTCGAGACCAGCATGGCCACGCTGGGCAACCTCTACGGCGTGGATGTGGAGCACTACCTCCGCATCAATTTTGCGGGCTTCATCAACATCATCGACGCCATCGGCGGCGTGGACGTCTACTCCGACCAGGCCTTCACCTCGGTGGGCAGCCCCGGCTACTACGACCCCACCACCTTCGCCGAGGGCTGGAACCATCTGGACGGCAAGTCTGCTCTGGCTTTTGCCCGTGAACGCCACGCCTTCAAGACCGGCGACATCCAGCGCGGCATCAACCAGATGAAAGTCATCGACGCGGTGGCCAACAAACTCAAATCCCCGGCCCTGCTCATGGGCTTCTCCAAGCTGATGGACGCCGCCGCCGACTGCTTCGTCACCAGCCTCTCGCAGGAACAGATCTCTGCGCTGGTCCGGATGCAGCTGGGCGACCTTGCCAACTGGGACATCCAGAGCTACACCGTCACCGGCTCGGGCGCGAAGAGCACCAAGTGCTACTCCGCCAAGGGCCAGAGCCTCTACGTCATGAAGCCGGATGAGAACTCGGTCAACGAGGCCAAGGCCCTTGTCGCAGCGGTCCTGGGCGGCGAGGACAAGCTCACCAGCACCAGCCAGACCCCCGAGAAGACTGAGGTCTTCACGCCGACCACCGACCCCAACGCCGGTGCATCCATCCCGGAGGAATCTCCCGACAGCGTGATCGCAGAAGAGCCCGCCGGGAGCGAAGCCCCGGCGGAAGAGGCCCCCGCTGACAGCCAGCCCGCCGAGGGCGACGCCTCCGGTGAGCCCAGCGCTTCCACCGAGGTCCCTGCCGACGGCAGCGAAGAAGCCCCGGCAGGCTCCACCGAGTCTCCGTCCTTCAGCATGCCGACCCAGGAGCAGGTGGAGCAGGCGGCTTCCTCCCTGCATCAGGCCGCTTCCACCGTGCTGGACGCCCTGTTCGGCTCCGGCAGCGGCGACGCTTCCAGCGCTGAAAATGATGCAGCGTAAATAGAATTGCAAAAGAAAAAGGACTGCTCACGCAGTCCTTTTTCTTTTGCCTGTTTAAGCTAAAATGTCGCTCAGCACGCTCTGGCCGTCCAGCGTGGAAGCATCCACACCCAGATAGTCGCAGATGGTCTGTGCGATGGTGCCGAAGCAGAGCTTTGTGCCGAGGTCAACGCCCGGTTTGACGCCCTTGCCGCAGATGAGATACGGCACATACTCGCGGGTATGGTCGGTGGTCTTGGTGTAGGAGGGGTCACAGCCGTGGTCAGCCGTGACCATCAGGATGTCGCCCTCCCGCATCCCGGGGATGAAGTCAGCAACGAACTTATCGAACTCGGTGGCAGCAGCAGCATAGCCCGCCACATCGCGGCGGTGGCCGTAGAGCATATCGAAATCGACGAGGTTCACGAAGGCCAGACCCTCGAAGTCGCGGGTCTGCAACGCCTTGGTAAAGGCGATGCCGTTGGTGTTGCCGGTGGTCTTGATCTTTTCCGTCACGCCCTCGCCGTCGAAGATGTCGAAAATTTTGCCCACGGCGATGACGTCCCTGCCTGCGTCCTTGAGCAGATCCAGCATGGTCTTGCGGGGCGGCTTGAGGCTCAGGTCGTGGCGGTTGGTGGTGCGGTAGAAGGTATCAGCGGTGTGGCCGAGGAAGGGGCGGGCGATGACGCGGCCCACGCCGTACTCGCCCTTCAGCATCTCGCGGGCGATCTCGCAGTAGCGGTACAGTTCATGCACCGGCACCAGCTCCTCGTTGGCGGCCACCTGAAACACGCTGTCGGCGCTGGTGTAGACGATGAGGGCATCCTCCTTCATGGCCTGCTCGCCGTAGTCCTTCAGCACCTGTGTGCCGGAGTAGGGCTTGTTGCAGAGGACTTTGTGGCCGGTCTTTTCCTCAAACTCGTGGATGAGGCTGTCCGGGAAGCCGTCCGGGAAGGTGGGCAGGGGCCTCGGGCTGACGACACCGGCGATCTCCCAGTGGCCGATGGTGGTATCCTTGCCCATGCTCTGCTCCTGCAGGCGGGCAAAGGAGCCGATGGGGGGCGGCATCCTTCTCGCCGACGGTCACGCCGTCGATGTTGAACAGTCCGAGCTTTTTCAGGTTGGGGCAGTTGAAGTTGGGGTGGTTGGCGATGGCGCCGAGGGTGTTGGTCCCCTCATCGCCAAAGGCTGCGGCGTCCGGCTCTGCGCCGATGCCGAAGCTGTCCAGAACGATCAGAAAAACGCGCTTTTCCATTACGCTTTCACTCCGTTTCTATCATTTTGCGCTCACCTCTGTCCCTTCGGGGCAGAAGTGAGACTTTTGCTAGCCTTATTATAGGCGATGGACGCACTTTTCGCAAGCGTTTTATCGCTCCGGCATCTATCACGAAAATTTAAGGTTTTCTTTGCCGAATTTTTTCTTGCTCTCTTGTACACAAGCGGTTATAATATAGAATGGTAAGGTTTTCAAACACCCCTGACCGGGCCGATGTCCGGCCAGCGGCCGCAGGGCATATCTGGCACCTGCGCGCCTATCATAGAGGAAAAAAGAGACTGTTAGAGGTATATTTATGAGAAAAACGAAGATCATCTGCACCCTTGGCCCTTCTACCGATAAGGACGGCGTCCTGCGCGAGCTGGTCGCCAACGGCATGAACGTGGCCCGCTTCAACTTTTCCCACGGCTCCTACGAGGAGCACAAGGGCCGTCTGGATATGCTGAAGGCTGTCCGCGCTGAGCTGAACAAGCCCGTTGCTGCCCTGCTGGACACCAAAGGCCCCGAGATCCGCCTGAAGGAGTTCAAGAACGGCGTTGAGATGCTGGAAGCCGGCCAGACCTTCACCCTGACCACCCGCGAGGTGGAGGGCACCAAGGAGATCTGCTCCATCACCTACAAGGACCTGCCCCAGGACGTCCACGAGGGCGGCACCATCATGCTGGACGACGGCCTCATCAAGCTGGCCATCAAGAGCGTCACGGACACCGACATCGTCTGCGAAGTGCTCAACAGCGGCAAGATCAAGACCAAGAAGGGCGTCAATGTCCCCGGCGTCCACCTGTCCATGCCCTACCTGAGCCAGCGCGACCGGGATGACATCATCTTCGGTGTCCAGCAGGGCTTCGACTTCATCGCCGCTTCCTTCGTGCGCACCGCACAGGACGTCTACGACATCCGCAACCTGCTGAACGAGTACGACTCCCACATCCGCATCATCGCCAAGATCGAGAACCGCGAGGGCGTCAATAACATCGACAGCATCCTGTCCGCTGCCGACGCCGTCATGGTCGCCCGCGGCGACCTGGGCGTCGAGATCGACTTCACTGAGCTGCCCGGCATCCAGAAGAGCGTCATCGACCGCTCCTTCTCCTTCGGCAAGCCATCGTCACTGCTACCCAGATGCTGGACAGCATGATCGTCAACCCCCGCCCCACCCGCGCCGAGATCTCCGACGTGGCAAACGCCATCTACGACGGCACTTCCGCTATCATGCTCTCCGGCGAGACCGCTGCGGGCGCATACCCTGTTGAGGCCCTCAAGACCATGTCCGCCATTGCAGAGCGCACCGAGAACGAGGTCCACTACCGCGACAACCGCCTGACCGATACCACCGGCCAGATCAGCGTCAGCGACGCTACCGCACACGCTGCCTGCCTGACCGCAAAGGACGTCAACGCTTCTGCCATCGTCACCGTGTCCGAGTCCGGCAACACTGCCCGCCTGCTGAGCAAGTACCGCCCCTCTCAGCCCATCATCGCCTGCGTCATGGACGAGCAGGTCCAGCGCCAGCTGTCCGTCTCCTGGGGCATCACCCCGCTCATGATGGACCTCGCCGCCAGCACCGATGAGCTCATCGAGAAGTCCACCGCTCTGGCAAAAGAGCACGGCTATCTGCACGACGGTGAGCTGGCTGTCGTGACCGCCGGCGTCCCCGTGGGCGTCTCCGGCACCACCAACATGATCAAGATCCACATGGTGGGCAACTGTCTGGCTACCGGTGTGGGCGTTGGCCGCGAGAATGCCGACGTGACCAGCGCCACCGGCAAGGCCTGCGTCTGCCGCACCATCGAGGAGATCCGTGCAAAGTTCAAGCCCGGCATGGTTCTGGTCGTCCCCTCCACCTCCAACGAGATGCTGAGCTACGTCCGTGACGCCGCCGCTCTGGTGGTCGAGGAAGCCGGTCTGAACAGCCACGCTGCCATCGCCGGAAAGGCCCTGCTCAAGCCCACCATCGTGGGTGCCGTCGGCGCTACCGCCCACATCCGCGACGGTCTGATGGTCGCTGTGGACTGCGCACACGGCAGCGTCCAGCGCCTGCAGGCCTGATCTCGGGAGGCGCAGTATGGAACGCATCGCAAGTTTCTGCGTAGACCACACCAGGCTCGACCGGGGCATGTACCTGAGCCGTCAGGACGGCGATGTTCTGACCTGGGACATCCGGATGAAGAAGCCGAACCACGGCGATTATCTCTCCACCGGCGCAGCCACACGCTGGAGCACCTCTTCGCCACCTACGCCCGCAACAGCCAGTATAAGGACGGCGTCATTTACGTCGGCCCCATGGGCTGCCGCACCGGCTTTTACCTGCTGACCCGGGGCCTGACCCCCGCCGAGGCGCTGAGCCTGACGGTGGAGTCCTTCCGCTTCATGGCTGCGTTCGAGGGCGATGTCCCCGGCGCAAGCGAGGTGGAGTGCGGCAACTACCGCGACATGGACCTGCCCGCCGCAAAGGCTGAGGCTGCCGCCATGCTGCCCGTGCTCGAGGCACTGACCGCCGACAAGCTGCACTACTAAGCTATAACACACAAAGAGGCTGTTGCACTGCAATAGCCCCTTTTCTTTATACTTCCCCGATGACCGGGAGCAGGTCTTCGAGCTTATTGAAATAATTCACGATGGTGACCACATTGTTGACGATGGAGCTGCCCGCCGAGAAGATACGGGCCACATAGTTCAGCACCCGGCCAATGTCCTGAAACGTCTGCCATGCCGTGGTCTCGCCGCCGCAGAGCAGCGCCATTTCGTCGTCCCCGATGGATGTATACTGGGCGGGCATCTGCATCCGATAATTACTCATAGTATCCTTTCCTTTCCGTGGGTGGTGCGTTATGTCCCGGGGCAAGGCCCGGTCGGCCTGTCCTGTAAAACAGCATACCACCCGCCCGGGACAAACCGTGTCAGAGTGTGGGGAGACAGCAAAAAACACAAGGACCCGGGGTGTTTCCACTCCGGGCCCTTGTGCCATTTTTATTTCGAGGAATAGATAATATCGTTTTATTGCTGGGCTTGTGTCAGCTCAGGTGCGATCAAGCTGCAGCCTTGACCTGAGCCTTGCAGGTGACAACGATCATGATGTAATCGACGTTGGTGTCCTTACCGTCCTTAGTCTCCTTGACAGTGTACTCCTTCATGCTCAGCTTGAAGTTGTCAGTGGGCTCGATCTCATCGTCAGTCTTGCCGTTGACAGTGACACCAGTGTTTGCAATCTTGGTGAGATCCAGCTCCAGCTGGTTAGTGCCCTGCTTGGTCATTGCACTGAAAATCTTAGCAGCCTTGTCAGCCTTCTTTGCATCCTTAGCTGCGATGGTGGTGTACCAGACGTACTTGCCCTTGTTCTTCTCAACGTCCAGATTAGCCTTGACCTTAGCATCAAAGCCAGTAATAGCCTTGCCATCGGAATCCTTAGTGTCCTTGAGAGCGTCCTTTGCCAGAGTATCATCATCAGCGGTCACAGAAGCCTTGCTCATGCCCTTAACGCTGTGGAGCATGCCCTCCAGCTCGTCAGCAGCCTGACGAGAAGCGATGCTTGCGCAGCCAGTCAGCATGGACACTGCCATAACACCAGTGAGGACGACGGCCAGAAGTTTCTTTGCCATTTTCATGATTTTTGCCTCCATAAATAAAGATAAATTATACAGGCAGGCTAGCATTTTTCGACTGTCGGCCTGTGGCCTAATTATACCCCCCCCCCCCCCCTGTCCATCTGTCAATAGGGTTTTCTCACTTTCGTCACATTTACAAAATACAGTCCCACCAACCGTGCATTTTCCACAAAATAACAGGATTTGAGGGGCTGAAAGCAAAAAAAATGCAGCCCCGGGGCCGCTTTTGGGGCGGCAGCCCGGGGCTGCAGGTGCAGTATTTTTTTCATCTCCCGCCGGGGGCAGGGGGCTTTACTGGTACAGGGGGAAAGCTCTGGTCAGGGTCAGCACACGGGCGGAGATGTCGTCCTTCTTCTCGTCGTAGTGCCAGATGCAGTCGGCGATGCAGTCCGCAATGACCTTCATCTCGGCCTCGCCCATACCACGGGTGGTGACAGCCGGAGTACCCAGACGGACGCCGGAAGTCACGAAGGGGCTGCGGGTCTCGCCGGGGACGGTGTTCTTGTTGGCGGTGATGTGGACGCTGTCGAGGCGGGCTTCCAGCTCCTTGCCGGTGCATTCCTCGTCCCGCAGGTCGAGGAGCATCAGGTGGTTGTCGGTGCCGCCGGACACCAGCTTGACACCGCGGGCCTGCAGTTCAGCGGCCATGGCCTGTGCGTTTTCCACGATTCTGCGGGCGTAGTCCTTGAACCCGGGCTTGAGTGCCTCGCCAAAGCAGACGGCCTTGGCCGCGATGACGTGCTCCAGCGGGCCGCCCTGAGTGCCGGGGAAGACGGCGGAGTTGATGCGCTTGGCCAGCACGGCGTTGTTGGTCAGGATGAGGCCGCCGCGGGGGCCGCGCAGGGTCTTGTGGGTGGTGGTGGTCACGACGTCGGCATAAGGCACCGGGCTCTGGTGCATCCCGCCGGCCACGAGGCCCGCGATGTGGGCCATATCCACCATCAGGAAGGCCCCGTAGCCGTGGGCGATCTCAGCCAGCTTCTCGAAGTCGATGGCACGGGGATAGGCCGAAGCGCCTGCCACGATCATCCTGGGACGGACCTTCCTGACCTGCTTTTCCAGCTCAGCATAGTCGATGCGGCCATCTTCGCCCACGCCGTAGGAGACGAAGTGGTAGTTCTTGCCGGACATATTCACCGGAGAGCCGTGGGTCAGATGACCGCCCTGAGACAGGTCCATGCCCATGACGGTATCGCCCAGATCGAGCAGGGCGAAGTAGACGGCCAGATTGGCCTGTGCGCCGGAGTGGGGCTGGACGTTGGCGTACTTTGCGCCGAACAGCTTGCAGGCGCGCTGGATGGCGATGTTCTCCACCTCATCCACATAGGCACAGCCGCCGTAGTAGCGCTTGCCGGGCAGGCCCTCGGCGTACTTGTTGGTGAGGATGCTGCCCATGGCGGCCATGACGGCGGGCGAGACGATGTTCTCGCTGGCGATCAGCTCGATATTTTCCCGCTGGCGGGTCAGCTCACGGTCCATGGCCGCAGCCAGCTCCGGGTCGGCCTTTTCCACGAGGCCGATGGTATCCATCATATCGTTGTACATACGATTTATCCCTCTCTCTGATGCAAAAAATCAGTTTGCACGGGCATCCGCTCATTCCGGCCCCGCCTGTTTCCATGATACCAGACATCGTGGATTTCTTCAACAGCATTTCGCACAAACCGATACGGTTTGATTCGTTTCTTTTCGGTTGGATGAAGATATTTCACCCATCCTGCCAAAGCCTTGCTTTTTCTGCGCCCAGCGCTTATTATTATAACAAAAATCCGTCCCGGTTTTTGTGCAGATTTGCCCACCGGGTGCAGAAAGGAGCCCATTGCCATGACCATCACGGAGCAAAAAGCCGCACAGCGCAAAGCGGGCATTGCAGCCCGCCGGGCGTTGTCGGACACCGAGCGCACCCGTTCCAACGCCGCTCTCTGCGCCCGCATCGCGGCATTGGACTGCTTCAAAAAGGCAGAAAACATCCTGCTCTACGCGCCTCGGCGGCGAAGCCGACCTCTCGGCGCTGGCTGTGGAAGCGGCCCGGCAGGGCAAAACGCTGGCCTACCCCGTCTGCGGCGAGGGCTTTTCGCTGACAGCCGCCGTACCGGGGCCGGACGGCTGGGAAGTGGGTCTCTACGGCATCCGCACGCCCATTTTGAGCCGGTCGGAGGTTTTACGGCCAGACCAGCTCGACCTCGTGCTGGTCCCCTGCACGGCTTTTGATGCAGTCTGCCGCCGGGTGGGGATGGGGAAAGGCTACTACGACCGCTATCTCCCCCGCTGCATCCGGGCTGTGAAGCTGGGCGTGGCCTTTGAGGCCCAGCGGGTGGATAAAGCGGCAGTGGACGCCCATGACGAAAAACTGGACGGATTCGTGACAGAGGGGAGGACTTTACTTTGGATCTGACACAACTGAGCTGTGAGGACTTTTCTGGGGCCGGCTTGCCAGCAAAGCCC
>ENA-OQAY01000425-OQAY01000425.1-human-gut-metagenome-genome-assembly--contig:-NODE-425-length-12177-cov-0.794025_pt1 | contig 12177 bp, 12 predicted proteins | sample MGYA00242740_ERZ504537 | MGnify/ENA primary metagenome ERZ504537 (study PRJEB26092, sample SAMD00036272) | human gut metagenome | host: Homo sapiens | study: EMG produced TPA metagenomics assembly of... | reverse complement strand
AAGAAAATGAAAACGAGGAAATCATCCATGACTATGCCAAGTGTGATGAGGATATGTTTCTATACACATTTTCCATGGCAATGCTTAACCGCATGGATGGAAAGAAGGAAGAGGTACTGGTCAGTTTTGAACAGGCAGAGCGTTTCCTGCTTCAGGCAGAGGGAAATGAGTTTTTCAGTTATCGTTTATTCCGGAAAGAGAGAATGAAGCTGTTTGAGGAAATGGGGCGCAGTGAGCGCTGCCAGATGGAACGCGCAACGCTTTTGCAGCATGAGGAGATTAATTCCCAGGCGGCACGGCTGCTTCCCATGAATCTCCTGAAGGAAATTGATCTGGGAGAGCATCCGCAAACGTGTGCCGTGCGGGAGGAAGAAATTGAAGCCCTGATCAAACAGGAAGGCCTTTTACAGGATTATGCAACGTCCCGGAGACAGATGGAGTTTATTTCCACATGGCAGAAACTGATTGATGTGAACGGAAGCAACGTAGAGGGTATGGTACAGAATGCGTTCAATACGTTTATGAATCATTTCAGCCTGGATTGTGCATTGTATATCTGTTACCATGAAGATGGTGCCCATGTACTTTATAACGATACCAAATGTGAGATGACGGAAGCGGACATTGTGGCGATCGGAAATACCATGCTGGAATATCCACAGGGGTTTGCGGTATCAAAGATCAGCGACAGTTTTCTGGAACATCAGGATACGATCGGTTATTTCGGAATAGATGATGTATGTTCGTTTGTGGCAGCACCGTTTCTCAAAAACGGAAAGCTGACCAGCCTTCTGATCACATATGTCCGCATGAAGGATAACTGGCATGGTTCGATCGAACGCTACATGCTCAACGAGGATGACCTGAGAATCTATTCCCTGCTTTTTCGGGAGATGGAGTATTCGATCAATCGCATGGAGGCAAACGACAAGATTTATATGATGAACCGCAAGCTGCAGGAGGCTGCGGTTACGGACATGCTTACCGGGATTTATAACCGTGCCGGCATGTACGAAGAGATTCGGCAGATGATTGAGTGTTACCGTGTGTCAGAAAAGACACATCATGTCGGGCTGATGTTTATTGATCTGGACAATTTCAAGCATTATAATGATACATTCGGACATGACGTCGGGGATCTGATCTTAAAGGAAATGGCAAAGATTTTCCGCAAGGCGGTAAAGGGAAGAGGATTTGTCGCCAGATATGGCGGGGATGAATTTATTATGATCTTAAATACCGATGACCGGGAAATCCTTGAACAGATCGCAAAAGGAATCTATGAGAAAATCAATTCCACGCAGGGATTCCAGCGGCAGATTGAAAATTATCTCGGCCATGCGATCACGACGACCGAAAAATCGCGGATTACCTGTTCCATCGGAATTGCAAGCGCAGGGGATGTGAGAAAAGAGGAAGATATTAATGAATTAATCCGTAGCGCAGATGAGATTTTATATAAAGTCAAAACAGGGGAAAAAGGACACTACGCATTTTTATGAAAATTCAATTACCAGAACACGTAAAGCAAATTATACACAGACTTCAGCAGGAGGGATATGATGCCTATGCCGTGGGTGGATGTGTCAGAGATACACTTTTAGGACGCAGCCCACAGGACTGGGACATTACAACTTCCGCGAAACCGCAGGTGGTGAAATCGCTGTTTTCCCATACGATTGATACGGGCATTGCACATGGAACCGTTACGGTTATGCTGGATCATACGGGGTATGAAGTGACAACTTACCGGATCGATGGGGAATATGAAGATGCCAGACATCCGAAGACAGTGACTTTTACGGGAAATCTGGTAGAGGATTTAAAACGCCGGGATTTTACGATCAATGCCATGGCATATAATGATACCGCAGGACTGGTGGATGTATTTGACGGGATTGGGGATCTCAAACGGCACGTGATCCGTTGTGTGGGGATACCGCATGACCGGTTTGGAGAGGATGCGCTGCGTATGCTGCGCGCCGTGCGTTTTGCCGCACAGCTTGGATTTTCCATTGAGGGGGAAAACCAGACAGGCTGTGGCAGATCTGGCAGACAATTTACAGAAAGTCAGTGCGGAGAGAATCCAGACCGAAATGGTGAAATTGCTCACCTCTGCACATCCGGAGGAGATGCGTACGGTATATGAGCTGGGACTTTCCAGAGTATTTCTCCCGGAGTTTGACAGGATGATGGAAACCCCGCAGATTACGAAACATCATTGTTACAGTGTGGGGGAACATACCATTCATGCCATGCAGGAAGTCCAACAGAACCGGATTCTGCGCCTGACCATGCTGCTTCATGATGTGGCCAAACCGGTGTGTGTAACGACAGATGAAAAAGGGCAGAATCATTTTAAAGGACATCCGGCAGAAGGTGCGGAAATGGCACGGGTTATTTTGCGGCGGTTGAAGTTTGACAACGAAACAATAAAACGCGTATGCCTGCTCGTGCGCTATCATGATGATCGTCCGGCTGTGACACCGCGCAATGTGCGCCGTGCGATCAGCAGGATCGGAGTGGAAAATATGGAGGCTCTGTTTGCGGTAAAGCGTGCAGATACACTGGCGCAGAGCATGTATGAGCGGCAGAAAAAGCTTTCCTATATTGATGCCTACGAAGAAACTTATCGTGAGATATTAAAAGAACACCAGTGTGTGCAGAAAAAGGATCTTGCCATAAACGGCAGGGATCTGATTGCACAGGGAATGAAAACGGGCAAAGAAATGGGAGAAGTGCTGCAGGCACTGTATGAACAGGTTCTTGATGAACCGCAACTGAATAATAAAGAGACGCTGCTTGCACTTGCTTTGCAATTGCAACAGACAAAACAGGAATAAATAAGACACCCTTTCCATATGATGAAAATAGATTCAAGTCATGTGGGAGGGGTTTCATTTTGTATTATCAGCCGGAAGCAATGTTGGAGCAATATGACATAGAAATAAAACAGATCACGAAAGGCAGAGGTGTGTTTTGCTGTGAGACGGATCAGGGGAAAAAAGTACTTGCACCGTTTCGGGGATCTGCAGAACGCGCAAAATTTGTGCGCGAAATATTATGCAGCATGCAGGAAAAGGGATATCCGGTGGAACAGGTCAGTCTGACAAAAGACGGGCAGTGTGTGGTAACGGATGAAAGTGGCATGCGTTTCTGGCTGAAAGATCTGGTAGAGGGAAATGAATGCCAGACAGGTCGGGAGAAAGATGTAGCTGCCGGTGCCCAGGCGCTGGCAGGGTTTCATTGCTGTGTTTCATCCTGTGTTACGCAAATTCCGGATTTTATGAAAAATACAAAGAATGAACCGGAAGTGCTCTATTACCGGCATTACCGGGAACTGATCCTGGTAAAAAATTTTGTGCAGTCAAGAAAAACCCGAAACGAGTTTGAGCGGTCATTCTGGGAACAGTATACGCATTATATCGCACAGGCGAAAGAAGCGGTCGGGATGCTGCAGGAGCGAAAAGACAGGGGAGAACCAGGGGGTTTTGTCACGGGGATTGTAACCAGCATAATATGCTTCGTACAGCACAGGGGGTCCGGCTCGTAAATTATGAAAATCTGTTTTACGGAGAACAGATGGTGGATCTGGCAAACTATCTGCGTAAGATTCTGGAAAAAAACAGTTGGAGTACGGACATGGGAAAACATATTCTGGAAGCCTATGAAAAGCAGAGAAAATTGTGCAAGGAAGAAAAACAGCTGCTGCATGTGCTGCTTCTGTTTCCAGAGAAATTCTGGAAAGTATCCAATCACTACAGTAACTCGCATAAAGCATGGGTATCCGGCAGAGATATTGAAAAATTAAACCGGCTGATTGCAGCGGAGCCGGCAAGGGAACATTTTCTGGAAAATTTGTTTTCTTTTCTGTGAAGAATGAGCTATACTAAGGATATGAGAAGAGACAGAATTAAAAAAACAATTACATATTTGAGTCTGCTTTTTTGGCTGTGTCTGCTTGTGGCATGTGGACAGCAGGAGGAGACGACAGATGACGGAGTTACCTATTTTCATCATTCCATCGCAGACCGGAATACACAGGAAACACAGGAGAATTCCACGGAAACGGAAAAGTCCGAAGAGTTTCTGCTGACCGCAGTCGATCAGATTCAGGAAAGTCTCCAGCTGTACCGGTATGCGGATGGAATGGAATACCGGTATTATTACGGAACAGGCACCCGTTTTTATGACAAATACGGAACCCGGACACCTGTGACAAGTTTTGAACCCGGTCTGCTTGTGACCATCGGGGGATGTAGACAGCGAAGGAATCCTCACGGAAGCCCGGATTTCGGATCAGGCATGGGTATACGACAATATCACCCGGTTTTCGGTAAATCCGGATCTGGACATGCTAAAGATCGGAGATGGAAAATATCGCTATACGGATGACACGATTGTGTTTTCCGGAGATAAAAGAATCCAGATGACGGATTTGTCGGATGGGGATACGTTAAGCGTTGTCGGCAGGGATAAAAACATTCTTGCGGTGCGTGTGACAACCGCACAGGGAACGCTTGCACTGTCCAACACCAAACTGTTTGAAGAAGTTTTTGCAGCTGGGCACAAAGATTTTTGCGGAAATTACACCGGATATGGAGATTCAGGTGCCGGAAGGAACCTATGAACTTCGCGTAGCCAATAACGGATGGGGCGGCAGTACGGAAGTGACGATTACGCGTGGCGAGACTACAAATGTGGATCTTGACACCTTAAAAGGCGAAGGACCGTCTTACGGAAAGGTGCAGTTTGTCATCGATGCAAAAGATGCGGTGCTGTCAATTGACGGAAAAGAAACGGACTATGAGAAGCCGGTGAAATTAACCTATGGAAGCCATACAATTACGGTATATTCTTCGGATTATGATACTTGGAAGCGGAACTTATATGTCAACTCGGAGAAATCGACAATTGTTATCAATCTCGCGGATGAAGATTCCAGTGAAACAGGAAACAGCCAGAGCAGCTCAGAAAGCAGCAGCCAGAGCAGCTCACAGGGGAGCAGTCAGAGCAGTTCAGAAAGCAGCAGCCAGAGCAGTTCCCAGGAGAGTTCCGGCAGTCAGAGCGAGTACAAGAACCGGCAGGAAGAGCTTGATACACTCAAGGATCTGATTTCCAGTATGACATCCTCCAGTTCGCTTGTGTCAAAATGACGGTTTTCCGGACAGAATTTTGGTTGTTTTTAAGTGCTCAAAAGCCCGAAAATATCGCATTTTTCCTTGACAAAAGGATGGAAAACAAGTATAAATAGATTTGTAAGTAATTTGAGAGAAGGAACTCGAATTATATAATATAGGAATCCATAGGAGGAATTTTAACATGAACAAAGCAGAGTTAGTTGCAGCAGTAGCTGAGAAGGCAGAGATTTCAAAGAAAGACGCTGAAGCAGCAGTTAAGGCATTCACAGATGTTGTTGCTGAGGAGCTGAAGAAGGGTGAGAAGATCCAGTTAGTTGGATTCGGTACTTTCGAGGTTTCTGAGAGAGCAGCAAGAGTTGGAAGAAACCCACAGACAAAGCAGGAAATCACAATCCCAGCTTCTAAGGCACCGAAGTTTAAAGCAGGTAAGGCTTTAAAGGATTCCCTGAACTAATTCTGGTGGAATATGTGGGAGAGCGTCATTGGACGCTCTCTTTTCTGTTATAAGGAGAAATAATATGAGATTAGATAAATTTTTAAAAGTATCACGCCTGATCAAGCGAAGAACGGTCGCCAATGAAGCCTGTGATGCAGGACGTGTTATGGTAAACGGAAAACCTGCCAAGGCATCCACCAATGTAAAAGTCGGAGAGAAATAGAAATTCTGTTTGGACAGAAATCCGTAAAAGTGCGTGTTACGGATATTCAGGATACGACCAAAAAAGAACAGGCGAAAGATCTGTTTGAATACATATCCTAGAAGTGTGGCGCATACTCTTTAACAGGAGGGCGCTTGTATGGAAGAAAGAGGACAGTCAAACAGCACAGGGCAGCATAAGCTGATCCTGCAGAACCGGAAAAGCGGAAGTTTTACCGGTGTAACGGATGTTGTAAATTTTGATGCAAATGAGATTATCCTTGACACAGAACTTGGACGGTTGACGATTAAGGGAAAAGAACTTCACGTAAACCGGCTGGACCTGCAGAAAAAAGAAGTGGAAATTGATGGAACCGTGGATATGCTTCAATATTCCGGAACACCTGGCCGGGGTGTCTTTGGAAAGTGGTTCGGTTAAGTGGAAGAGGGCAGGATTTTTGTACATTTTTTTCTGTTTGGGATGATAGCATTTGCGGCATATGACGGAATCCGTGTAGTTCGTAGAATTTTTCCGCATGGGATCTTTATGATTTCCTTAGAGGATCTGGTATACTGGATGGTCATTTCGCTTTGTTTTTTTCTGCATCTCTGTCAGGTAAATAATGGAAAAATCCGGGGCTATGTACTCCTGGGAAGCCTTCTGGGAGCGTGGATTTATTACAGTTTCTGCAGTCGGTTTGTTATGCGGTATCTGACGGAAAAGATTCATTATCTGAAAAAGAGGTTGAAAAAGTTCCGGGAAATGACTACAATAAAGTTAAATAAGCTTCGTAAAAGAAAGAAGCCTGAAGAATCGGAGAAAGAACATGAGAAAAACTAAAAGGCGTCGCCGTGGAAGCGGTACTGCAGGAATCATGATCATTGTGCTTGCATTTTTGGTTGTCATGACGGTTCAGATCTGCAGGATACGTTCAAAAGATGCGGAATATGCGGCAAAAGAAAAAGAATTACAACAGCAGTATGAGGAAGAAACCGAGAGATCTACGGAGATAGATGATCTTGAGACGTATATGAAATCCTCACAATATATTGAAGATGTGGCAAAAAGCAAGCTTGGACTGACTTATAAGAATGAAATCATCTTCAAGGAAAAGAAGTAGAAAAGAAGAATCTGTCTGAACAGGTTCTTCTTTTTCTTTAATGCATTGATGGAAGATTTGAGCGAAAACTTTTTTGAAAACCACAGAAAATCTGACAGAATATGCGTCATTGTCTGTGTATACTTGTCCCTCGAAAACAATTTTTTGGAGGTGTATCATGCGTACAGGACAATGGAAAACAATGGGGATAGGATCGCTGATCGGAAAAATGATCTATGCAGTATTCGGGCTGGCGGCAAGTATGTTATGTATCATGGGATATTATCCGGTGGTGCCGGCATTTTACACGGCATGCTGTCTGGATAAAAAGAGAAATTTTCTGCTATACATAGGACTGGTTGTGGGAATGGGCTGGTGCATGCCGGTGGCTGCGATTGTAAAATATCTGTTTATTCTTTTTGTACTGGGAATCGCAATCCGGTTTTATATATGGGCAAACAGGCGCTGCAGCGGATGGACGGCAGGAATGATTGCGGGAATTACAACGATCGCGATGAATACATCGGGACTTCTGATTCTGAATATGGAGAAAAAGGCATTGATCCTTGGCATCAGCGAAGGTGTGATCGTGTTTGCACTGGCAGTATTGTTCCATTATGGAATCGGAATGGGCAGTCAGATTTTCCGGGAGAGACATAAGAACCGGGTGGAAGAGGAAGGCGTGGAAACGATGGTTGGAATGGACCCTCAGGGGCGGATTCATGCATTTGCAGAGGCAGTTGACGAGCTTTCCGTGGCATTTGCCGCGATGGACGGCAGGCAAAAGCCAAAACAGCAGGACCATCTGGATATTCTTGCCCAGGAGATTACCGGAAAGCTGTGTGCGGACTGCGATGGATGTGTCGTGTGTTTAGAGCAGCAGAAACCGGATTTCTGGATAAAAATCCGCCGGATGCTGCAGGCAGTTGCACAACACAGTACCAAAGAAGAAATTTTAAGTCAGAATTTTATGGAAGAGTGTCCGCGTTATTCCGGGATGGTGGAAGAGGCAATCTGGGCTTTTTCCCGTATGGAACTCAATGAGGCATGGTATCACCGCCTGCAGGAGAACCGCAAGGTAATCGCGGATCAGCTGGATGCGATGGCGGATGCTTTGCAGGACTGGGATCAGGGAATCCGGTGTATGGACCGGACAGAGCGTGTTCTGCTGGCAAAAATTGCGTTTGAGACAAGGGAACGGGGACTGGATGTAAAACAGATACATGTTTATGAGGACAAAGAAAAGCGGCGCATGGTGACCGCTTTGGTGGCAAGTAAGTGGGGGAGGCGGAATTCCTGTTAAAAAATTATCGAAAAGCGCTCGAGCGTGCTTCCGGCATGGCGGTCCGGCTGAAAGAGGATACCAGATCCATACTGACACAGGAACCGGTTATGATTACAGCGTATGAAGATACCTGCTTTTATGCATTATCCGGGGTTGCCTCGGAAAAAGAAGAGGGATCGAGTGTCAGTGGAGATAACTTTTCTCTGTTTTCGATGGAAAATGGGCATTATCATGTATGTGTCTCCGATGGTATGGGAAGCGGACCGTCTGCATTCCGGGAAAGCGATATGGTGGTAGAGCTGATGCAGAAATTTATGGAAGCAGGATTTCCTCAGGAGACAGCTATCCGCATGATGAATTCGGCAATGGTTCTGCAGGGAGATCGTGAGTCTTACTCTACACTGGATTTCATGGATCTGGATCTGTACAGTGGGCAGATGACGATTACCAAAATCGGTGCAGCAGCATCTTTTCTGAAACATAAAGACCGGGTGGAGTGCCTGCGGGCATCCACACTTCCGGCGGGAGTCGATGCGTCCTGTACCGGGGATGTCATCCACAGAAAGCTCACACATGGGGATTTTCTTGTCATGGTTACGGATGGTGTGTTAGAATATCTACATGTGAAAAATCCGGAAGAAAAGCTCGCGGAAATGATAAAAGAGATAAAAACAGAGAACGCAGGTACTTTTGCTGAAAAGCTGATGGAACATGTGATGCTTTTTACAGGAGGACATGCGCTGGATGATATGACAATAGTGGTAAGCGGAATCTGGGAGAAATAATGATCGTACAGGTAGAAAAATTTATGAGAAAGTGGAATATGGTGCCGGAGGGAGGCAGGGTACTCGTTGGAGTGTCCGGCGGTGCGGACTCTGTCTGTCTGTGCCTGATTCTGTATGAACTTTCCACGAAAATGAATTTTTCACTTGAGGTTATCCACGTGGAGCATGGAATTCGTGGAGAAGAGAGTAAACATGATGCGGTGTTTGTGGAACAGCTCTGTAAACAACGGGGGATTGTCTGTCATATCCGGAATGTTGATGTTCCACGTTATGCCAAAATACATCATCTGGGAGAAGAAGAGGCGGCACGAATTCTGCGATATCAGGTGTTTGCGGATGCAGCCGGGCAGGACAGAAACGTCCGGATCGCACTGGCGCATCATATGGAAGACAATGCGGAGACCATGCTGTTTCAGCTGATCCGGGGAAGCGGACTGGATGGACTGTGCGGGATGCGTCCACAGCGGACAGGAACAAACGGGGAAATCTATATCCGTCCCTTTTTGCAGTGCAGCAGGGAACAGATCGAACAATTTCTGGAGGAACGGGGGCAGGGGTATTGTACGGACAGTACCAATGCCAACGAGTCCTACAGCAGAAACCGGATGCGAAAGAGGGTGCTTCCGGAACTGATACAGATGAATCCGCAGGCGGTACAGCATATGCAGACGGCGATGGAACAGCTGCAGCAGGTAAGAGATTATCTGGAAGAAGAGACGGTTTCCCTGGAGAAAAAATTTATTTCCGGGGAGAGGAAAAATGTGAAACTGGATACGGACGGGCTGGCAGAGCTTTCGCAGGCTGTCCGGATGCGGCTGATCCGCAAAGCTGTCTGGAAAGCTGCCGGGGCATGCAAAGATATTACGGCGGCACATTTGCAGGCAGTGGCGGACCTTCTGGAAAAACAGACCGGAAGATATGTAAAACTGCCCTATGGCTGACCGCCACAAGAGTTTACAATGTGATCGAAATCATGGGAAAAAGAAAGGAAACGGAAAAGATCTGTCTGCCGATAGATACGGACCGGCTGCCGGAAAATCTGCTGGCCGGTGAATGGAAATTTTCGTTTAAAAAGTTTCCGTATGATGGGAATACCGATAAAATTCCACGAAAAATGTATACGAAATGGTTTGATTATGATAAGATAAAAGATAGTTTAGCTATACGTAACCGCCGAAAAGGAGACTATTTTGTGCTGGATGCGGCAGGACATCACAAGAAGCTGGAGGATTATTTCGTCAATGAAAAGATTCCGGCATCGCATAGAGATGAGCAGCTGCTTCTGGCCGGGGAGGATGAAATCTTCTGGATTGTCGGAGGGCGTATGGCATATGGCACAGGGATTTCCGATGCAACCCGATGGGTGTTGGAGATCACTGCCAGTAATAGCAGCCATTGAAGGAGGATAAGAGGATGGATTACAGTAAGAAACATGAGATATCGGTATATCTGACCGAGGAACAGTTAAATCAGCGGATTGCAGAGATCGGTGCACAGATCACGGAACGTTTCAAAGGCGAGTCGGTTTATCTGGTCTGTATCCTGAAAGGATCTATCTTTTTCACAACAGAACTTGCAAAGCGGATTGCGCTGCCAATGACGATCGATTTTATATCAGCATCCAGCTATGGAGCACAGACCCATTCTTCCGGTGTCGTAAATATCAAGAAGGATCTGGAACAGTCGATTGAAGGAGAGAACGTGATCGTTGTGGAAGATATTGTGGATTCCGGAAATACATTAAGCCGGCTGATGCAGCTGTTTGAGAGTCGTAATCCAAAAACTCTTACGATCTGTACGCTGCTGGATAAACCGGATCGCCGGGTGGTAGAAAACCTGCAGGTGGATTATACCGGATTTGTGATACCGGATAAGTTCGTAGTCGGATTTGGTCTTGATTACGATCAGAGATACCGTAATCTTCCGTATATCGGATTCGTGGAAGATGCGGATTAAAAAAAGGAGAGTAGTACATTGAATACAAAGAACAGACCCCGATTTGGAGGATTTGGTGTCTATGCGATGCTGATCCTGCTTGTGATTATTTTGTGGTATACATTTACCAACAACAGTACAACCAGTGATTTCACACAGAATAATCTCTGGAAAGCCATCCGTGAGGAAAAGGTTGTCAGTATCCGGGTAGAGCAGAACCGTGAAGTACCGACCGGTTATCTGAATATCAAACTGAAAGATGGTTCTACGGAACGGATGTATACCTCAGATGTGAACGAGATCCAGAAAGAATTAAAAGAAAAGGATTTTACCCAGTTTGTTGTGGATGATGTGCCGTCAGAGAGCTGGATTATGACACTTCTGCCATATCTTCTTATTTTTGGTGCCATCTTCATTCTGTTTATGATTATGAGCAACAATGCGGCAGCAAACAACAGCGGCGGTAAAATGATGAATTTTGGAAAAAGCCGTGCAAAGCTTTCCACCGAGGAAGATAACCATATGACATTTGAGAATGTCGCTGGCCTGAAAGAAGAAAAAGAAGAACTTGAGGAACTGGTGGACTTTCTGCGTGCACCAAAGAAGTATACAAACCTTGGTGCACGTATTCCGAAAGGTGTGCTCTTAGTCGGACCTCCGGGAACCGGTAAGACACTTCTGGCAAAAGCCGTTGCAGGCGAGGCCGGAGTACCGTTCTTTAGTATTTCCGGTTCCGATTTCGTAGAAATGTTTGTCGGTGTCGGAGCTTCGCGTGTCCGTGATCTGTTTGAGGATGCCAAGAAAAATGCACCGTGTATCGTATTTATCGATGAGATTGATGCTGTGGCCAGACGCCGTGGTACAGGTATGGGAGGCGGTCATGATGAGCGCGAACAGACCTTAAACCAGATGCTTGTTGAGATGGATGGATTTGGTGTTAATCAGGGAATTATCGTGATGGCAGCAACCAACCGTGTGGATATTCTTGATCCAGCGATCATGCGTCCGGGACGTTTTGACCGAAAGATTGTAGTCGGAAGACCGGATGTGGCAGGCCGTGAAGAAATTCTTCAGGTTCATGCAAAGAACAAGCCGCTGGGAGATGACGTTGATTTAAAACAGATCGCACAGACGACTGCGGGATTTACAGGAGCAGATCTGGAGAATCTGCTGAATGAGGCTGCCATTCTTGCAGACAAAAAGAAAGCCGGGCATATATTCAGCAGGCAGATATGGGTGAGATCTGCTTCCAGAAAGCATTCATCAAAGTGGGAATCGGTGCGGAGAAACACAG
>ENA-OQAY01000424-OQAY01000424.1-human-gut-metagenome-genome-assembly--contig:-NODE-424-length-12183-cov-0.902538_pt1 | contig 12183 bp, 23 predicted proteins | sample MGYA00242740_ERZ504537 | MGnify/ENA primary metagenome ERZ504537 (study PRJEB26092, sample SAMD00036272) | human gut metagenome | host: Homo sapiens | study: EMG produced TPA metagenomics assembly of... | reverse complement strand
CAGGAAGCCATTGCCCCAGCTTGAACAGGACATTGCGGCCCTCGAAGAAAAGGCAGCGGCAGCCGAGGCCCGCGCCGATGAAATTTACACCTCTCGCAAAGAGACCATCAAGCAGAGCCACCCCGCCCGGACTTCTCCGAAACTGACCGCGGCCAGGCCATTGCGAAGACTATCCAGACGATTTTCGGCCAGATCGAGGCGGCCGAGCAGAAGCAGAGCACAGCCCTCCGCGAAGTGAACGAGCACCAGCAGGCAGCTATGAACAACTGCCGCCAGATCCGCTATATGCAGAGCCAGGCAGAGGCAGCGCAGCGCCAGCGCCAGCGCATTGCGGAACTTGAAGCCGAGGAAAAGAGCCTGGCTGCGGAATACGAGAAGACCGAGCAGGGCGTTTACCTGTGTGAAGTTTTCGTAAAAACCAAAGTGGCCCTTCTGACCGAGCGGATCAACAGCAAGTTCAAGTCTGTGAGCTTCCAGCTTTTCCGGGAGCAGACAAACGGCGGCGTCGCTGACTGCTGCGAAGTTCTGGTGCCCGGCGAGGGCGGCGCCATGGTGCCGTATTCGACCGCAAACAAGGCGGCCGTGGTAAATGCTGGCCTGGAAATCATCGCCACGCTTTCCCACCACTACGGCGTCCGGCTGCCTATTGTGGTAGACAACGCCGAGAGCGTGACCGAACTTCTCCCTGTTGATTCCCAGGTGATCCGCCTGGTCGTGAGCGCAGAAGACGAGAGCCTGCGCGTGGAGGTAGACAAATGAACGAATCTTTTATGCGGAAGGTTTACGAGAACCCGACCGAAAACGTGATGCAGCAGGGATTGAATTTTTACAGCCAGCAGTTCAAGAGCCTTATCAGGACCTTTCCGTCCGAGGGTATACCCATTTTCCTTGCGGCTATGAAATCCGTTCACGACGGCATCCGCGGCGTTTTGCCTGCGAATGGCCCGGAACTGGAAGACGACATTTTGAAGCACATCACCACGGTTGTAATTCCGTTTCCGGGAGGGAAGAAATGAGCGCCAAGGACAAAGACCAGGAGCCCGGCACGTTTATGATCCAGGCTTGCCGCTGCCGCCGCTGCGGCGGTCTGCTGACCAGCAAAGAGGGCGTGAGAAACGGCATCGGCCACGTTTGCCGCATGAAGGCTCTTCGGGAAATGCCGGACCCGAACCAGGTAACGGTTTTTGACGTCCTGGGCGACAAAGAGGAGAACACACATGAAAAATAATTTTCCGTTCCGCACGCACTGGAAGAAGCCGGAGGAACCCAAGGCGGCCCCGGAAACTTCACAGTATCTGCCGCGGGCCGTTGAGCTGACCGTGGAGCAACACAAGCCGGAAGAAGGCCTGCGGGTGCTTCTGGAAGGTTTGCGCATTACTTCAACTGCACGGCGGAGGCCCTGGGGCCATACCCGCTGGCAGATACCGCAATGTTGATTGTGCTTTATACCCACATTGCGGCGAGCCTTTCTTACCAGGACCCGGCGGCCGCCCAGATGGCAGAGCAAATCGAAAAAGTTGTAAAGCTGCCGCCCGTAGATTTCTACGCGGCCAGCAAGAAATAAAAAATGGAGGAACACACATGAACGCAGAAAACACAGCAATGACCCCCGCGGCCGAAAACGCGGTTGCAGAAACAGCCACCGAGAGCATCGGCACCCGCTTTACCAAAAAGGTGCTGGCCCAGTTTGCCAGTAACACCGGCAGCCAGATTGCAGTAACGGAGTTCCAGCGCCGCCTTATCCAGGGATACTTTATCCAGATCGACCGCGCCCTGGCCGTAGCAGAGGAGGCCCGCGTGGCGAAGAACGCCAAGAACCGGGACCACAAGTGGGACGAAACCATCCCCGTAACGTGGAAGTTCGTCAATCTCCAGGACCTGGCAATGGACCTGGTACGCTATGCCCGCATGGGCCTGGATATGCAGTGCGAGAATATGTTGTTCCCGATCCCGTACAAGAACAACAAAACGAACCTGTACGACGTGACCCTGATGCCCGGCTATAACGGTATCCGCTACGTTGCCATGAAATATGCGCTGTACAAGCCCAAGGCGGACACAATCGAACTTGTTTACAGCAATGACAAGTTTGCTCCGCACCCGAAGGACAGCCGCCACCCGGTTGCGTCCTACGAGTTCGAGATCACGAATCCCTTCGACCGCGGCGACATTGTGGGCGGCTTTGGCTACCTCGAATACGACGACCCGACACAGAACGAGCTTATTGTTATGCCCATGGCTGCCATTCGCAAGCGTATGCCCAAGTACGCAAGCGCCGAGTTCTGGGGCGGTACGAAGCAGGTTTACAACAAGGAGACCGGCAAGAAGGAAGACACCACCGTGGAAGGCTGGCTGGACGAAATGTGCCGCAAGACCCTGATCCGCGAGGTTTTCAGCGCAAAGCACATTGTACGCGACCCCGAAAAGCTGGACGAAGATTACCGCGTGATGAAGGCCAGAGAGATTGCCTATGCCGAGATCCAGGCGGAGGCTGAGATCCAGGAACAGGCCAACACCGTTCTGATCGACACCGCGCCGCAGCCCGCAGCGCCCGCAAGCCTGCCGGAGTCCAAGAAGACGATCCAGGTCGATGCCAGCACCGGCGAAGTTCTGGAACCCCAGGCGGCGCCCGCGGCAAAGCCCACCAGCCGGAAAGCAGCCCCGGCACAGTGGGACGTTGCGGAGCCGGATTTTTAAGTGGACATTCGGCCCATTGCCAGCGGCAGCAGCGGAAACGCCTATTGGATATCCGACGGCAAAACCCCGCTGCTGCTTGATGCTGGCATCCCGATGAAGGCAATCCAGATAGGATGCGGATTCCGTGTGCGGGAGCTGGGAGGCTGCTTTATTACGCACTGCCACGGAGACCACAGCAAAGCCGCAAAAGACCTTCTGCGCTACGGCGTGGACGTTTACACGGGCCAGGGCACCGCAGAAGCCTGCCGCCTGGAAGGCCACAGGCTGCACATTACGCGGCCGCTTGAACAGTTGACGGTTGGCACGTTTCTGGTTTTGCCTTTCGATGTGGAACACGATGCGCCGGATTCGCAAGGATTTCTTCTGGAATCTACGGCGACCGGAGAAAAGCTGCTGTATTTCACAGATACCTATTACCTGAAATACAGATTTTCGGGCATTACCCACATACTCGGAGAGTGCAACTACACCCGGGAACGAGTGCAAGAAAACCTTGCGGAAGACACGCTGCCAACAGTTCGGGCCGCTCGGTTGATGCACAGCCACATGAGCCTCCAACACCTGGTTGAATTTTTGGAGGCAAACGACCTTTCGCGGCTGAAACAAATCTACCTCGTGCACCTTTCGGCTGAAAATTCGGACGAGGCCGAAATGAAACGCCGGATTCAGCGCCTTACCGGCGCGGAAGTGTACGTTTGTTAATTTCTACGATGGAGGACGACATGGCCGGGGTAAAAATTGAACAGGGGACCTTGACGCACCGAAAAACGCTGCGCCTTAAAGGCCTGCTGGGGATAGGCGTCGCCCAGGCGGTCGGCCATCTTACAATGCTCTGGGTATGGGCCGCAAGCAGCACCAAGGACGGCAGCCTGGCGGGAATGACGCCGACGGAAATCGCAGAGGTTTCCGGGTGGGCAGGCGAACCGGCCGACTTTCTGGCGGCATGATAGATGCCGGTTACATAGACGAAGCACCAGACGGTTTCCGGCTCCATGATTGGGCCGAAAACACAGGACAGATCGAAGCGGAAGCCCGCCGGGAGGCAGCACGAGAACGGCAACGGAGATTCAAAGAGCGAAAGCGGGCAGAGAAGGCCGCAGAGGCCGCCAGGGCAGAAGCAAACAAAGTTTCTGCACCAGCACAAAAACCGCTTGTCGTAGCCCCGCAGCCACCGCAGAGAACGGAACCGCGAACGGACCCGGAACTGGCCAGGGCTGGACAATTTTACTTGAACAACATCAACCCAACGCCGCCACGCTGGGAGCTTGAAGACCTGACCCAGGCGGTCGCGGACTTCGGCGCTGACGTGGTGATCCACGCAATGGAGATCGCCCAGAGGAACAAAGCCCCGAACTGGAAATACGTCCGCGGCGTTCTGGCCCGGTATAGGGACAAGGGAGTGAAGGACCTGGACGCGGCCGTGGATGCAGATAAATGGACAAAGGAGGAAGCACGAAATGGAAAAGCTGGGCGATATGATCGCCAGCGGGACGCAATCCCGGCAACCCAAGACCTCGCAGGATTCCACACCGCGTGAAACCTCCATCCTGGCAGACGAGGCAATCCGTCGCGGCTACAAGATGGACAAACCCGGCCCCGGAGCCGGAACACTGTAAATTCTGCGGCAAAACCCTGCAATATAGAGGTTTCCTTCTTCCGGCCATTTCCAAGACCCGCGTTTTTGGCTGGGATTCGCAGCCGGAGCGCTGCAACTGCCCCAGGGCGCAAGCTACTGGGAGAGAGCAGAGGCCAAGAACAAGGCCGCAGAGGAGGCAAAGGCGGCAGCAGAGGCCGCCGCAGCCTTCAACCGGCGTATAAACCGGCTGCTGGGCGACAGCGGCATGGGCGCCCGATTCCAGAACCGGACCTTTGACCGCTTCCAGGTGACGCCGGAAAACCAGAAGGCCTATACCGCCTGCAAGGAGTATGCGGCAGCCTTCAAAGCGCAGATGCTTCCCGGCAAGGGTAAGGACGGCGAGGCAGTGCCCCCGCAGCAGGAACGCAACGGCCTTTTCTTGGTGGGAGGTTATGGCACCGGCAAAACACACCTGGCCGCAGCTGTGGCAAACGAGCTGATCCGAAACGGCACCCCGGCGCTGTGCATGACCATGATCGACCTTCTGGCGAACGTGCGCCGGACCTACAACGGCCAGGGCGACGAAGCGGACATTTTGAAGCTCTATACCGAAACCCCGCTGCTGATTATTGACGACCTGGGCAGCGAGGCCGCGACGGAGTGGACTTCATCCCATGATATTCACCATCGTAAACGCCCGCTATGAAGCCTATATGCCGGTGATCGTAACGACCAACTGCGGCACCGAAGAACTGACCCGGAGCCTGACCCCGGCCGGATGCAGCGAACGGAACGCCCAAAAGATGATTGACCGCCTCCGGGAAATGTGCCTTGCAGTTCCCCTTGACGGCCCTTCGTGGAGGGCGAAATGAGCGCAGAGAATGGCCGGTGCTACCGGATCTGTAAGACCTGCGGGAATCGCTGGAACGTGAGCCGCATAACAAAAGGCGGCGGTAAAACCTACGTCTGCCCCCTCTGTGAGTGGCAGAAGAAAATTAAAGCCCAGGGAGGACAGCATGAGAGGTTACAACACATTCGCAAACCGCGGCCGTGACTTTGAAGACTTCGTTATCCAGGTGAACGACCTATACACTCGCAGCGGCAAAGCTGTGGTCTACAAAGTTCCGACCGAGTTCCTACCGATACGCGACAGCACCGGCCAGATCAAGAGCTGCAAGGTGGAGCATAAATCTTGCGTTGACTTCCTGGGACGCTACAATGGCACCCCTGTTGCGGTAGAAGCAAAGCAGACCCACACCGGCCGAATTGATTTTGACGCGGTGCAGCCCCACCAGGCGGCCTTCCTGGACGCCTGGACGACCGACAAAGCGGTGGGCATGATCCTGGTTAGCTTCAACCTTCTCCGCTTCTTTGCCGTTCCCTGGCCCTTCTGGCGAGCAGCCAGGACCGCATGGGCCGCCCAGAGAGGAACGACCGAGCGGAAACGCACACCGCCCACCGTGACGGCCTACGGCCAGACCTGGACGCCGCCGCCCATGGCGAGCGCAGCCCCGGAAGATTTTCTTCCGGCCTGGGAAGTTCACCTCGCGGCCGCACTGGCCTGCCGTACCTGGAAACCATTGAAAAGCTGGAAGGAGTTCTGGAATGAGTGACGATATTTATTTAGCCCGTTTCGAGTATGCGAAGCTGACGGAGCAGGCCGCGATCCCCGTTATTATCGTGACGGCAAACCAGGACGACTACCCGCGGCGCTTTGTTGCCCGCCTTTGGGACATGAGCGTCCCGGAGAGTACCCAATACATGGTCCTGGAAGATACCCTGGAAGACTTACGAAAGGCAATTCCGGCCGAAATGAGCCGCCTTCCGGCAGCACCGGACGACAGCATTGTGGAAGCCTGGCTTTAAGGAGAAACACATGGAAAAAGTACGTTTTGAAGCCTTCAACGTTGAAGAACTGCGCGTCTGCGCCGGGCCTGCTATGAAGCGGGCGCCGCATTTGGCGACCCGGGCCACACGGCCGCAGAGCGGGAAACGCTGGACGACTTGGCCGTGGAAATCCTCGGCGAGCTGAAAAAGAAAGAAGCAGCGGCCGCCCGGCAGACGCAGAAAGAACCGCTGGAAAAGACCATGGCAAAGGCTGTGGAGGATTCCGTGAAGGAAGTGGTGGACCGGCTGCCATTTGAACCGAGACGTTCCAGCGCCCCGCACCGCATAAAGAACGCATTGTACAGCGGCCGAACATTCCCGCCATGGTGAAACCTACGCTGCCCACCGAAAGCGCCCACAGAGCCCCGGAGGCGCCCACTGCGGCAAAGTTCACGGGTTTCTTGTATGTACGTTGCGAGAAGTGCGGCCAGGAACGCGGATTCTGCGCAAAAACGCCCATTTCTTCGTGCTACTGCCGGGAGTGCGGCGGGAAAACGGAGCTCAAAAATATGCGCCAGGTCAAGATCTGGTGCGAGTGCGGCAGCGCTTACCGCTACCATACGAACATCCAGGATGCCGCGTTTGATATGCCTTGCCTGAACTGTGAGGCTCCGGTGGCGCTTGAATGGAACGAGAATAAGAACAGATACCAGCCCATGAACAGCGAGCCCCCAAAGGCCCGCAGAGGCCGGAAATAAGGCGAAAGGAGAGAACACACAATGAGCAGCACAGACAACCTCCCGCGCCCGGCGGACAGCCCTTGCCTTAAATGTGCCTCCGCTGGCTGCACGAGCATTACTGTGGGCAAAGGTGGAGACCGCAAGACCTTCCCGGGCTGCGCGATCTGGCAGCAATGGTTTTCCGACCGCTGGCAGGGCTACCAGGCAACTGCCTACAAAATGAAGTGCCTTCGGAAGGCACGGGAGGAACGAAAATGAGCGAGAACGTATTTGTTGGAGCCGATTCCTTCCGCCGCCTTCTTCTTGGCGCTGCCGGAGGCTACGAGCTGCAAGGCCGCCATGAGGCAGCCGAAACCGTTCTGCGCGTCATTGACGCGCTGGACGAATTGACAACCGGCGGGAAGGGAGGGGACCGAGCGGACGAAGACCAGGAGGCCATGGCGGCTGCGGAAACCGTTCGGCTCTACTGTGAAAAGCGCCGGAAAACAGGATGCTGCGGCGAGAACTGCATCTTCGACAAAGGCAACAAAGGCGCGCTTTGCCCGCTTTATGGCAGCCCGATGGGCTGGGATAGATTCGGAGGAAAAGAAAATGGCTGAAAAAAGAATCGTTGATATTGGCCCGCTCCTGGAAGATCTCAAAAACGAGCTGGAAGACCTGAAAGGTGCAACGGAAGTTTTGACGGTTGAGGAGGCGGCAGAGGACGAAATCGAGGAATTGAAAAAACTGCTGGTGATTGACCCCCAAAAGATGATTCCCGCCTGGCGCGACCCCGACAAGGACCCTCCGAAGGTGGAAACCGAAGTGCTGGTTTTGTACCGGTGCAATGGCTATCTGGGTATTACAACGGCGCACTACGAAAACGGCAATGTTTTCTCCGAGGACAGCGAATGGAATTGGGAAGATCTTTCCGATTGGGGAACATACGACGAGGAGCGGGACGACTACCGAATCCCGGAAGGCTGGTGGGAATACCGCCACTTCAACCCGGACGACGTTTACAATAACAAGATAGACTGCCCCGTGGTGGGCTGGATGCCCTTACCCCCGGAGGAGGCGGCGCAGAATGGCAATCAGTAAGAAGATCCGCGAGGCGGTATACCAAAAGTACGGCGGCCGCTGCGCGTATTGCGGCAGGGTGATTGCCTACAAGGATATGCAGGTCGATCATTTCCGACCGCTGCGGGTGTGGGACGAAGCGGACGGCGCGGCAGATGATATTTCAAACCTTATGCCCGCCTGCCGGATGTGCAACCACTACAAGCGCGCAAATTCCTTGGAAGTGTTTCGCCGGTATATTGCCGAGATCCCCCGCAAGCTGCGCGGCGACTATATTTATAAAATTGGCGTGGCTTATGGGAACGTCGTTGAAAACGAAAAAGCCGATTGAGTTTTTCTTTGAAACCGAGGAGGCAAAAACCAGCCCCGGAGCTGCCATAATGAGCCCGGAAGATATGGCCCATTATTTGATGGATCTTTGCCATTGCCGTTTGGCGGCCAGGAAAGGCTGCCCGGGCTGCCCATTTGATAAACCGACCAGCAACAACGGGGATGGAGAGTGCCGTTTGTACGTTCCTGACGATTGGGATTTTTGAGGAGGCGAAAAAATGAACATGGAAGAAACAGCCGTTCTTTTGAGCATCCGCCCGGAGTGGTGCCAAAAGATTTTTCGCGGAGAAAAGACCATGGAGATCCGCAAGAGCTTCCCGAAGGACTTCCAGGGCCAGCCCTTTAAGTGCTTTATTTATTGCACAAAAGGGCAAAACGCTGGATTCCGGCTAGAGCCTGACGGAGGCTTGATGCGGCTGGATGGGACCGTCATTGGGGAGTTTACCTGTGATCGCGTGTATGAAATCGCCCCGCTGAACCATGCACCGGACGACCTGGAAGCCCAGGCCTGCATGGACCGGGACCAGATCTGGAAATACACGCACGGCAAAGGCTATGCTTGGCACATTACCGCGTTGAAGACGTATAAAACACCACTTGACCTGGCGGCTTTTCACCTTCGCTGCGAAAACGCCTTGCGCTGGTGCAATAACGGCGGCTGTGCAATGCACATTGAACACCCTGCAAACGGGAACTGCTGCGGGAATTGCGCCTTGCAGCTTAACAGACCGCCGCAAAGCTGGTGCTATGTGGTGGGCCCTGGCGAGTGCCACAAGGAGCTCCAGGAACAGGTAAAGGCCACACTGGGCAGGCTTTACCCGAAAAAGAAGATCTCCGACATTCTGCCGAAGCCTGAAATTTTGGGCCAGCTTGCGGAAGAACTGGCGGAGGCTTCCGCGGCTGCGTCGAAGCTGCGCCGCAAAATTGATGGCAAGAACCCGACGCCGAAGACCTTAGAAGAGTGCTGGGAGGACCTGAAAAAGGAAATCGGCGACGTTATGAACTCCATTGATGCCCTTACAGAGCAAGACCCGCAGAACTACCACGAGTTTATGAGCGAGTGCGGCGAGTATGCAGAGCCGAAAATGGCACGCTGGCTTTACCGCCTGACCGAGCAGGAGGGGAAACCGTGAAAAAGAACTCCGTTATTCCCACGCCCTGCCCAAAGTGTGGCAGCCCGCTGATTATTGAGGCGACGCCCGCAGACGGCGGCCCGAAAGAAATCTTCTGCGCCCTGTGCAAATTCCACGCGGAGAGCGTGGAGGCGTGGAACGCGCAGTACAAGAGAAAGGAACACACATGAAAAAGAAAACCGTTCTTGTCCACCCCTGCCCGAAATGCGGAAGCAACTTCCTGGCGCACGGGAAGCCCTACGGCTGCACAACACCCCGGATTCTTGCCTGGCTTGGCAGCCTGCACGGCGTTATATGCGTTTCGTGCGGCCACTATGCGCCGACTGTGAAAGCCTGGAACAGGGAATGGGAGAAGAAAAAATGAGTAGTGAAGGTATTTGGAAGGCTGCCGCCTGGCTGGCGTCTGCTGCTGTGGCCGTTGCCTGCATCCTGAAAACCGGGAACGCGGACTTTTTGCAGATTCTTGCCTTTCCGTTTTTTGTTTGCATTTTGACTTGAAGGAGGCGGCGACAATGCCCGAAAAAAGCGAATTTGACAAGGCACTCGGAGAGTTGTACGACCTGACCGAATGGGAGAACGCAGAAGCAGCCCTTCGAGAGCTCCACGCACGGCAGCCGGAAATGGAACGGCTTTACATTGACGGCAAGATTTTGCCCGGTGAACTGCAAGCTCTGGTCATGGTGAACAACTGCCTTGAAAGAGAATTTATCCATCGGCAGCTTGCGACAGGCCAGCCGCTTCACCTGAACATTTGAGAGAAGGCACGCCCATGATCGAGAAAGAATCCATTTTTAAGGCTTGGACAATCGACCTCCACGAGCGCTTCCCGCACTGGCCGTATAAGAAGCCAAAACCGGGCCATGAGGGCTTCCGCCTTCTGGACGGGCCCGCGCCTGACTTCCGCCGCATGACCGTGGAAGAATTTGAAACCCTGCCCGCTGGCGTATGGATGGACGTCAAAAAGGCCCTGCCACCCCTGGAACACCCGGTTTTGACCGTGGACGCCTACGGCAACTACCACACCCGCACAGAATACACCGACACCCCGGAGGTCCCGTTCTGCATCACCTACAACGACGGCCGTTTCTGGCCGCCGATTGCATGGAGCAAGTTCGAGCCGTTGAAACAAGGCGGTGATTGATGAATGAGCGATGAAAAGGAGGACCCACGCATGGACATGGGCAGAAACAGCGAACATTACAGCGACCCCACACCAGGCACCGCCTGGGAGAATATGCGCAGGGAGGAAAAGCGGCTGGACGCCGCCCGCCTTACTGTGGTTTCGGCCCTGGTGCCGATTCTGCGCCAGACGGCAGAGCTTGCGGGCTTTGAGATTATCGGACGCATACCGCTGCGCGACAAAACGAGCGGGAAGGAGTACAGATAAATGGAAGACTTTGATTTTTTCGGCTTAGCAGCCAAAGAAAGCCGCGAGCCTGAAACCCGGGAGCTGCCGCGCCGGATTCTTTTCCGTGGGAAGCTGAAAAGTGGTGAATGGGCCAGCGGGAACCTGAACGTTGACAGCAAGGGAATCTGTATTATCCGCCCCGGCAAAAACGTTGTGGGCAAATACGGCCGCGTGAACCCTGAAACCGTGGGGCAGGCTACCGGTATCCTGGACAAGCGCGCCCGGGACATTTTCGAGGGCGATATTTTGAAGATTCACCACAAAACGCCCCTGCCCATTGGTCTGGCCGTGGTGAAGTACGACAAAAAGCGGAGTGCTTTTAGAGCCTTCCCGGTAGATCGCCCCTGGTACGCCTGCCAGATCGCATACCCGGACGAAATCGTGGGCAACATTTACGACAACCCGGACCTTTTGAAACAGGGAGAGAACACACAAAAATGATGAACAAGAGCGCAATCGATTGGTGCGATTTTTCATGGAACCCCGTCACCGGCTGCAATTTTGGATGTGAATACTGCTATGCGCAGCGCCAGGCCACCCGCTTTGCCGGAAACATTCGCATGAACATGACGAGCGAGCAGCTAAAACCGAAGCTGCCGGGCTTTACGTTCTGGAACAGCCCTTCAAGAACTACACCGGCGCCGTTCTTCCGTTCCCGGCCGGTTTCGCCCCGACCTTCCACAAATACCGCCTGGGCGACCCGGCGAAGAAAAAGAAGCCTGCAAATATTTTTGTTTGCAGCATGGCGGACCTTTTCGGTGACTGGATTCCCGATAAATGGATCGAGGCTGTTTTTGAGGCCTGCAAGGCAGCACCCCAGCACAATTACTTATTCCTGACAAAGAACCCGGGCCGCTACCAGACCCTTGCAGCAGCGGGAAAGCTGCCGGAGCTTCCGAACTTCTGGTATGGCAGCAGCATAACAGGCCCGGAAAACAGCTTTTGGTGGAGCGAATACCACCACACCTTCGTGAGCTACGAACCCATGCTTAAACCCCTGGGCATTGCCGACGAGGACGCTGCCCGGAAGGTTGATTGGATCATTGCGGGAGCCGAAACCGGCCACCGGGCAGGGAAAATCACCCCAGAAGAAGGCTGGCTGGAAGAACTGGCAGCCGCAGCACGAAGGTCAGGCGTTCCGCTGTGGATCAAGGACAGCGAGGAGATCCGCGCTGTGATTGGTGGAGAACCCGCCCAGGCCTTGCCGGATGCGCTCAAACACCCTAAAGACCGCCCCACGCCGCACTGCGCAGAGTGCGAGCACTGTATTAAGACCCAGAAGGGCCAGAGAGGCACCCGGAAAGACTGCGCCATTGGATGGACGGCCGAAGGCTACGAGGACGGAGGCGCCCGCCACATCCCCACCAGAGGAAACCGCCAGTCCCCCGACTGGTGCCCGAGAAGAAAGGACGA
>ENA-OQAY01000423-OQAY01000423.1-human-gut-metagenome-genome-assembly--contig:-NODE-423-length-12191-cov-0.910726_pt1 | contig 12191 bp, 15 predicted proteins | sample MGYA00242740_ERZ504537 | MGnify/ENA primary metagenome ERZ504537 (study PRJEB26092, sample SAMD00036272) | human gut metagenome | host: Homo sapiens | study: EMG produced TPA metagenomics assembly of... | reverse complement strand
CGAAGCTCTCGGACGTGCCTGCGGCCATCCGCCTCAGCCCGCGCCACTCTGCGGAACATCCACGAGAACCTGTTCTGGGCGTTCATCTACAATATCATCGGCATCCCGCTGGCGGCTGGTCTGTTCATCCCCTTCGGCCTGACCCTGAACCCCATGTTCGGTGCTGCTGCCATGAGCCTGTCCAGCTTCTGCGTCGTGAGCAACGCGCTGCGGCTGAACCTGTTCGATCTGCACAGCACCAGGCACGACCACAAAACCGCTTCTCCCGCCGCTGCCCCGGTGCAGTCTGCGGCTGAAAATAACAAAAAATCGGACGCCGAAGCGCCCGAAGTCAAAACGGAGGATAATCCCATGAAGAAGACCCTGAAAGTGGAAGGCATGATGTGCGGCCACTGCGAAGCCCGCGTGAAGAAGGCTCTGGAAGCCCTGCCCGAGGTGGACGAGGCTGTCGTGAGCCACGAGGCCGGCACCGCCATCGTCACCCTGAACGCCGAGGTCGCCGACGATGTGCTCAAGAACGCCGTCGAGGCACAGGACTACAAGGTCACCGGCATCCAGTAAGCTGTAAGATGCAGAAAAGCCAGCGCACGGAATGTGCGCTGGCTTTTTGTATGCAGTGTTTTACGGAGTCAGACGGTTGGGACCGCGGAACAGGAACTCGGCATCCTTGATGGACTGGCCGCAGAGCAGCATGGTCAGACGGTCGATGCCCAGACCGAAGCCGCCGTGCGGGGGCAGCCGTACTGGAAGAACTCCAGATAGAACTTGACATCCTCGGCCAGGCCCTTCTCCTCTGCCTGCTTCTTCAGCACGTCGTAGCGATGCTCACGCTGTGCGCCGGTGGTGATCTCCACGCCGCGCCAGATGAGGTCGTAGCCCTGCGGCACGCCGTTCTCGTCGCGCATATGGTAGAAAGCGCGCTTCTCAGCGGAGTAGTCGGTGATGAACAGGAACTCGTGGCCGTAGTGCTTCTTGACCCAGTCGTAGCTCAGGCGCTCGGCCTCGGTGGTCAGGTCGCCCTTCTCGCTCTCATCGACCGTGTAGCCGAACTCCTCTTCCAGACCCTTGTACAGGTCGGCCAGCTTGACCACAGGGAACGGCGTGGTGGGGACGACGACTTCCAGACCAAACATCTCCTTGATCTGCTCGCCGTACTGCTCCTTGACGGCCTTCAGGCCGGCAGTCAGAAGCTCTTCCTCCATCTTCATGACGTCCTTGTAAGAGGTGATGTAGCTGAACTCAAGGTCGAAGCCGGAGAACTCGGTGGAGTGCTTGTTGGTGTAGCTCTTCTCCGCGCGGAAGACGGGGCCGGTCTCAAAGATGCGCTCGAAGCCGGCGGCCATGGCCATCTGCTTATAGAACTGAGGGCTCTGGGCCAGATAGGCGTTGCGGTCGAAGTAGTCCACCTTGAACACCTCAGAGCCGCTCTCGCTGGCGGCAGCGATGAGCTTCGGGGTGTGGATCTCGATGAAGCTGCGCTCGAGCAGGAACTGACGCATGGCGTTGACGAAGCAGCTCTGTGCCTTGAACATCAGCTGGTTCTCGTCGGTGCGCAGGTCGATCCAGCGGTAGTCGATGCGCTGGTCGATGCTGGAACGCTCCACAGCCTTCTTCTTCTTGGTGGCGGCGATCTCCTTGCGGACGATGGGCAGCGCGTCGGCGATGCTCTCGATCTCGATGGTCTCGGGGATCATCTCGATGCCGCCCATCTTGACGTAGTCGTTCTCCATCACCTTGCCGATGACGGTGATGACAGAGTCCGGGGTCAGCTTGTCGATGGTGTCCACCAGCTCGGGGTGGTCCTCCTTCTCGACGGTGATCTGAAGTTTGCCGGTAATATCCTTCAGCACGATGAAGGCCATATATTTGCTGTTGCGCAGGTTCTCGATAAAGCCCTGCACCTTGACCGTGCTGCCAATTTCCTTTTGTACCTCATTGATATAGGTGCGTTCCATGGAAATCCTCCTTCTGTGTCTTGTGTACTGTTTTATTATACGCTTTTCGGGGGATAAATCAAGAGAAAGGACGAATCACTTTCCTTCTTCGTGCAGCGTCCCGGTGCCGCCCTCCACCACGCCGTCGTGGTCGGCCACAGCCTTGATGGTGCCGAAGAAGCATTTGACGTCCAACCAGAAGCTCATATGCTCCACATACCAGCCGTCCAGCTTCGCTTTCTCCGTGATCTCCAGCTCGTCGCGGCCATGGATCTGCGCCCAGCCGGTCAGGCCGGGGCGGACGTCGTTTGCGCCGTACTTGTCCCGCTCGGCCAGCAGGTCGTACTGGTTCCAGAGGGCCGGGCGCGGACCGATGACCGCCATATCGCCCACAAGGATATTCCACAGCTGGGGCAGCTCGTCCAGACTGGTCTTGCGCAGGAAACGGCCCACCCGGGTGATATACTGCTCCGGGTCGTGGAGCAGATGGGTGGGCATATCGTGGGGGGTGTCGATGCGCATGGTGCGGAACTTGAGGATGTTGAAATAGCTCTTATGGATGCCCACCCGCTTCTGTTTGAAGAACACCGGCCCCGGCGAGTCCAGCTTGATGGCAAGGCAGAGCAAAAGCAGCAGCGGCGACAGCACCAGCAGCCCGCAGGCCGACAGTACCACGTCCAGCAGCCGCTTGATTCCTTTTTGATACATGATGGTTCTCCCTTTTATTCCTAGAATATACTTATTATATACCATTTTCCCCCTGCCCAAACAAGCCCCGGGCCGCATTCCCGGGCGAAAATGCTGGTTTTGTTGTATCGTTCTGACGGTTTTCTCTCTTGCCCCGCCGGGCCGGACGGCGTACCATAGACATAAGATCATCTGAGAGGAGCACTCTGTTTATGATACAGCGTTTTGTCATTGGGAAGCCTTTTCCCACCGAGAGCGTCGTGCTGGACCTGCCCGCCGAGACCGGCCCCGTGCCTTACCTGACACCGGACGGCGATGGCTGGCAGTATGTCATGCAGGAGAAGGACATCGTCTATGGCTTGGGCGAGATGCCCCGGGGCTCAACAAGCGCGGCTGGCACTACGAGACGAACAACACCGACGAGAGTGAGCACGGCGAAAACCGGCTTTCCTACTACGCCGCCCACAATTTCCTGCTCATCTCCCCTGCCGATGGCAGCGGATGCATCGGCATCTTCGTCGATTTCCCGGGCAAAGTGAGCTACGACATCGGCTATACCCGCCACGACACCCTCCGCTTCGCCACGGCAGAGCCGAACTATGCGCTCTACCTCATCACAGCCCCTACAGCGGCAGAGGTTGCAAAGGAGTTCCGGCATCTCATCGGCCCCAGCTATATCCCGCCCAAGTGGGCGTTTGGTCTGGCCCAGAGCCGCTTCGGCTACAAGACCGAGGCCGACATCCGGGAGGTGGCCGCGCAGTACAAGGCCAACGGTCTGCCGCTGGACATGATCTGCATGGATATTGATTACATGCAGTCCTACGCTGATTTCACCATCGACAAGGCCCGCTTCCCCGACCTCGGCAAACTTGCCGCCGACCTGAAAGCCGAGGGCATCCGGCTCGTTCCCATCATCGACGCAGGCATCCGCTGCGACGACAATGACCCCGTCTGCCACGAGGGCCTCGAGAAGGGCTATTTCTGCACCAAAGAAGACGGCACGCCCTTTGTGGCGGCGGTCTGGCCCGGCAAGGCCTACTTCACCGACTTTCTCCGTCCCGAGGCCCGGGCGTGGTTCGGCAGGCAGTACAAGGTGCTCACCGACCTCGGCATCGAGGGCTTCTGGAACGATATGAACGAGCCCGCCCTCTTCTACTCCCCTGAGCGGCTGAAAGCCTTCTTCGAGAATGCCGCCGCCCTGAGCCGGAAGGATAACCTCGACCAGAACGATTTCTTCGGGTTGGTGCGCTCGGTGATGGGCCTGATGAATGCCCCCGAGGACTACCGCAGTTTCTACCACGATACCGCTGCCGGGCGGGTGCGCCACGACCGCGTCCACAACCTCTACGGCGGCTGCATGACCCGGGCTGCCGGCGAGGCGTTCCAGACCCTGCGTCCCGGCCAGCGCACCCTGCTCTACTGCCGCAGCAGCATCATCGGCGCCCACCGTTGGGGCGGGATCTGGCTGGGCGACAACCACTCCTCGTGGAGCCAGCTGCTGGCCAACATCCAGATGATGCCTGCCGTCCAGATGTGCGGCTTCCTCTACAGCGGTGCCGATTTGTGCGGTTTCAGTGAGGACACCACCCCCGATCTAGCGCTCCGCTGGCTCGAGTTCGGATTGTTCACCCCTCTCATGCGCAACCACGCCGACGCTGAGAGCCGGGAGCAGGAATTTTACCGCTTTACCGATGTTCTGCCCGCCATCCGCAATATGCTGGATCTGCGGTATGCCCTCCTGCCCTACCTCTACAGTGAGTTCATGAAGGCCGCGCTTGAGGATACACCTTACTTCCGGCCTTTGGCTTTTGACTACCCTGCCGACCCCGACGCCCGGGAGGTGGACGACCAGCTGCTTCTTGGCGAGGGCCTGATGGTCGCACCCGTCCACACCCAGAACGCCCATGGCCGGACGGTCTATCTGCCTGAGGCGATGAAGATGCTGCGTCTGCGCAGCGTCTCCGACTACGACGAGGAAGTTCTGCCCGCCGGGCGGCACTATCTGCCCTGCGAACTTGGCGAGGTGCTGCTCTTCATCCGTCCGGGCCACACCGTACCGGTGGCACAGCCCGCCGCCAACACCGCCCAGCTGGACGATACGGCCCTCACCTTCTGGCGCTTCACGCCCGACGGCCAGCCTGTGCCCTACCGGATGTATACCGACGACGGCGTGACCACCGATCACAACAGGCCCGAACACTGGCGCATCGTCGGACAATAACGCAAAAACACCCGGAAGCATCTCCGGGTGTTTTTTTTTTGGTATTACAGGTATGCGACCGTCTCAGACAGGGGCTTTCTCGAGCCGTGGTTTGCCAGCGGCCCTGCGCCCTCTGCGGCATAGCCGAGGTCGAGGATCATCAGGACCTCTTCATTTTCCGGCAAGCCCAGTTCCCTGGCCAGCTCATCCGGATCGAAGAAGTTGAGCCAGCAGCTGTCCACACCTGCGTTGGCAGCGGCCAGCATCAGGTGGGTCGCCACGATGGCGGCATCCTCCATGCCGGAGTCCCGCTTTCCGCCGGGATAAGGAAAGACGCTGTTTTTATCGAGGCCACGACGAGGCCGATCCACCCGGCCATTCCCCGCAGGCCGCCTGAGTGAAAAGTCCTTGACAAATCCTTCTAAAAGAGTTACACTGTTCTCGTTCTGAAAAACAAATATGGGCCTATAGCTCAGCTGGGAGTGCAAGCGTATCGCTTTTGCGCCCCACAGAGTTGTGGGCATTCAAATGGGGAGTATGTCGGTTGGTCGCCCAACCGCGTCACGCCCCTAAATATGGGCCTATAGCTCAGCTGGGAGAGCGTTCGGTTCGCATCCGAGAGGTCAAGGGTTCGAATCCCTCTAGGTCCACCAATTTGCCGCATCGTTTTGTACGATGCGGCGTTTTTTATACCTAAAAAACTTTGGCAGACCGTGCCGGGCTCCGAACCCTGAAGTCGGATGCGAACCGGGCGGGGTCATCCATGTACTTTTTGAAAATCCATCGGTTTCACGCTTCTTTCTTTGCATTTTGCAGAGTTCTGCGGGCAAGTGCATCGCTTTTATGCCCCCTTCTCGGAAATTCCTTCAAAAATTTCCGCACCATCGTAGGTTGACACAGCCTTGAGCTGTTCCACTTGGTTGAAGCTGGCGTTCAGGGTGATCGAGATCTCATAGTCTTTTCGGACGCGAATCTCCTTAATGAACTGCTGCAAAATGGCGCGGCGTTCATCGTGGTTGGCAGTGTTGTACACATCCGCCCATGTAAACAGCTCGTTGCAGATGTAGTTGCTGCGCTTTGCTGTTTTGGTGGCTTCTTCGTATTCTTCCTGTGCCTGCACGAGCTGCTTTTCCAGGGTTTCCAGTGCATCTTTTGCTTCGGCCACCAGTGTGCCCAGCAGTTCTTTGTCCAAGGCACTCACGCCCCGGATGACGAGGATGGTTTCGGCTTTCAGGTCGTCCAGTTCTTTCTGCTTGCTTTCCAAGTCTTTCTGGATTTTCTTGACCTTCTTCTGGATGCGGGCGGCATCGTTAGTCTTGACCGATTCCAGCAGCTTCTTCCGGGAAACCTCCCGGAACTGTGCGAAGATCTGCCGGACAACTTCTTCCACAATGGAATCCAGCTTGGAAACACCATAGCCGGACTGCCCATCGCAGTCACCCGGATGCCGGATCTTATAAAAGCAGCTATACCGCGGCCGGACTTCTTTCACCGTATGCCCATCGGCGTAGGTGTGTGTCCGTCCGCTGCTGGTCAGGCTCAAGCGGTTGCCACAGTGGGCACAGTAGACAAGCCCGGTCAACAGGGCTTTGGAGCTGGTGCCCAGTGAAGTGCCGCCACGCTCACAGGTGCGTGCCTGCCGCAGTTCCTGTGCCTGCTCGAACAGCTCTGGTTCGATGATGCGGAGCTGTGGGCACTCCGTCTCCACCGCACCGTTGATGAGGTACCCCGTGTATCCTTTATTCTTGATCATCCGAACGATGCTGGTGTTGGGGATATTTTTGTTGTTCCGTCCTACGACTCCCTGTTCATAAAGATAGTGGCTCAACTTCTGTGCGCCGTAGCCTCATAAACGTACTTGTGGAAAATCAGCCGGACGATCTCAGCTTCCGCTTCATCAATCACAAGGTCGCAGACTTCCTGATTCTTCTTGTTCACCCGACCAAGGCGGACACGCTTGTAGCCAAAAGCCACGGTGCCGCCTGTATAGTGGCCTTCCCCGGTGAGCTGTTCCAGCCTTGTCCGGGTACGGACGGAGGTTTTCAGGCTCTCGCCGGATGCCTGCCAGTAGCGGATGTAGTTCATCAGCTTGTCCACATGGGTGTCAAACCGCTGCTGTCCTTCGTTCACGCTCCAAACCTCGATGCCCTGCTTGGTGAACCACTCCACAATAAAGGGCGTTTCATCATCACGGCGGCCGAGGCGGTCAAACATGAACACCAGCAGGATGTCAAACTTGCCCTCCATTGCGGCCTGTTGGATTTTCTGAAGTTCGTCACGTTCTTTGGCAGATTTCTTGAAGCCGGAAACGCCTTTTTCGGAAAACTCCTTGACGATCTCCCAGCCCTGACTTTCTGCAAAGTTGCGACAAGCTTCTTTCTGCATGGGGATGTCGTCTTTCTCGACCTGTCCCTTTGTCGAAACACGGTATAAGGTATAGACACGTTTTTTTCATTTCAATCTCTCTTTCTTTGAGTGAGAAAGGAAAAATCAAACGTGTTTCGTCCATATTTTGTTTTCAAGGTTCAGTTCGATTTTATCTTATCTCACGCATTCAAGGAACACAAGGATGTCAGGCAGCGGTGTGCCCTGCCGTGCGCAGGATGGTGGCTTGCAGCAGCTTCTGGATCGCATCCAGACAGTCCGTATCCGCAGGCGCATAAGTAATCTTGACTTTGCAGCCTTTGACGGAAAGAGTATCAGATTTAGCGGTGGTATCGCAGATAGCGTTCATAGGCCTCCTTTCTCCATACCCATTCGTTCAGATCGAGCTGATACAGCAGCGCATAATTGAGCCGAATGAGTTCCGGGATGCTCAACCGCCCCATCGGGCGGATCAGCCGTCCCTTGCTGATGGTCTGGACAGATTCTGCCAAGATCATAGAGGGCTGCAAAAAAGCCCGATTACCGTCCACAAGAACGTGGGCTTGGTGATCGGGCTTCTTTGCAGTATTTGATGTAACAGGCGCAACGATGAGGTTGGGCGAATAGCAGTTTGCGGTGTTGTTCTGCACCACGACCACAGGGCGGATACCGCCCTGCTCGGAGCCAAGGTGCGGCTCCAGATTGGCGTAGTAAATATCACCGCGCAGAAACTTTCGGTTGACTGGAATCATGTTCATCACCGCTTGCAGGGCAAATTATGGGTACGGCCAGCACCGTTGTAGATGGACAGGATCTGCTTCATGTGGCGGTCTGCCACATTGCCAGTGTCGTTTTGTGCCAACCGGGTGATGGTCTTGGGATGCACTGTGCGCAACCGGAGAATCAGCCGTTCCCGGCTGTATTCTCCCTGATACAGAGCCAGAAAACGAGCCATGCCATGCAGGATGCCCGACAGAAAGGAATCAGAATCGCCGCCCCACGCATCTACGAGAACACTCAGCATTTCATGGTAAAGGGCTGTGCCGTAGCTCTTGTAGATGTAGTAGGCCGAACGGATGCAGTAGATTTTCCATGGAGCGCGAATCCCATCCAGTGCAACCCGAACGCCTGTGTCCTCCGTTACCGAAACAAAATCGCAGGCGTTTTCTTCGTGTGCTACCAGCTTGGCACGAAGCTGTTCACCCGCGGTCAGTTCGCTGGAAATGCCTGTCTGCACAGCAAACAGCAGAGCTCATGCTCTTTAGAAAGGCCGTAGAAGACCTTGCAGCGAATCGGGAGGTCACGCCCACCGTTGCACGTTTTCCGTGCCTCAATGGTGTTCTGACCATCAAAGACGAAGTAGCGGCCATCCCGGTAGCTGACCTTCGGCTCATTGGCGATGTACTCCGAAAAGTTTGCTGCAATTTTTGCAACCTTGCTCATGCGGAGCAGCCGCTGATATTCGGCGCAGGGGTTCAGCAGAACGCTGTCAACGTACCGCACCTCGAAGTTGCATTCCGGCAGGCTGGAAAGGTTCAGGTTAGAAAGCATCATAGCGTTTTCTCCTTTATTTTCAGAAGATACTGTACGGCATCTTCGGTCAAGTCATGAATGATCTTGCGGCAGTCCGAATCTTCAAAAACATCCGGGTATTCTTTGAAAATGCTATTCCAGCGGCGAATGAAGTCCTCTTTCGCACCCTGCACTTCGCACATCATCAGGGAACCGTTTGCAATGGCTCGTTCCTGATAGCGGTTGTCAATGGATGCTTTCAGAGAGGTTCTTTCTTCGGTAGTAAGCTGGCGTTGATGTCCTTGGATGCTTTTGCTGATTTCAGAAAGTGTTTGTTTTGAAGAAGCGGTTTCGGCTTTTCGGGGCTGACGTTCCTGCTTTGGCTTCCGCAATTCTGCAAGAGCAACAGGAATTTCTGCCTTTGGCGTTTTTGCCAAGGCGGTGATTTCTGCATCCGTTGCCTTGATGCGCCCGGTCAGGATTTCTTCTCTTGCACCGGGGACTGCATCTTCCGCAGCGTCTACGCCTTTGGCATACTTCTCTGCTCTCTTTACGGTAGCCGCCCCAACGCCGTTTTGTGCGGCAATGCGCTCACAGGTGGAGAGTTGCTTTGCCCTCAATGGATCATTTTGAACCATTGAGGTGAACCGTCCGTTCTCATCGTGTGCCCGCTCTTTGGAGCCGCCCCGTGCCAGCTTTTCGGATTCATACAGCTTGCCCATCAGAAACTTCTTCCGTTCCGGGTCGAGATTTCTGCGTCCAAGCTGGTTCTGGCAGATCCATGAGAGAGCTGCGTAGCGGTTAGCCAGTTCGATTTCCTGTATCTGGTAGACAATGAACGGATGCTTCCGCAGGATGCGGTAGCGGGTATGCCCGTCCAGAATAAAGCCATTCCAGATGATAATGGGATTCAGCAGCCGCCCTTCGTGGAGAATGTTCTGCTCAAGCTGTTGTTCTTCTTCAAAATTCAGGGGCGGGATCTTGCCCTGAAATTCCGGGTCGATTTTAAGCGCATTCAGATTCATCATCGAAATGGCCTCGCTTCACATACTGCCCAGCGTTCTTATCGGGCTGTACATAATAATCGAAACCATAGCGAATCTGGCAGTAGGTGCAGACATCCTTGATCTTCTGCTTAGGGTCTGCGCGCCGGACGCGAACGCCCTTTGCCCCCTGAAAGGAATCCAGACAAATCGGGCAGAGGGTAGTCAAGCTGGCTTCGTCTACGCAGTTGTTATAAAATCGACTCATATAGATTTCCTCCATATCGGTATTTTGATGGGAAATGTAAAACCACCAGCCGAGAAATCCTCAACTGGTGGTTTGAAAAATACTGTTTTTCTCCTATTTGTCCTCGACACCCCGGAGGTGGGAACTTTTCGGCGGCGGATTTGCACCGCTCCATTGGCATCTCAGCCACCCCGTCTGCTTTCTGACCGGGCCGCGAATTACGGAAGTATCATTGTCTGGAAGTGCCGAAAAGCTGCTTCTTCAATTTTCAAGGTACACGGTACAGTTTCGGGTTTGTCGTCCCCTGTTAGGGGGGCTGCCCTTGCTGTGACCATAGTGTACTTGAAAACTGAAGTTCTCGTTAGGAACCAGTAGTTCCGGTTTTGCCATTTTCACCGGAACCAACCGTTCCGGTTTACAACAGTAAAGCGTTTGATCAAGCAGATTCGCCCAGCATTTCCAGCATAACAAGAATCCGCCGCTGCATTTCTTTCAGTTCTTTGCGGAGCATTTGCAGCTGATCTTGCAGTTCCTGCTCCCGCTGGGACGCAGACACACCTAAGACGATGTAGTCCAGCGAGGAGCCAAATCGCTCCCGCAGCTCCACAAAGAGGTCGACAGACGGAACTTTCTCACCCTTCTCCAGATTTCTCATGTAGCGGTCACTGATGTTCAGGTCGATGGCAAGCTGTTCTTGTGTCACTTCACAGTCTTTTCGGAGGTTTTGGATTCGTTCACCCGTTGCAGCAGGATCATAATACATCACTCCCTCCGTTTCTTCCGCCGGGAGTGGGCGGAGCTTCATCTCCCATGCCGGATACGGCCAGCACATGATTTTTCACCAACATGAAAATACGGTCGGCATCAGCACTATGATTTTTGGTGCGCTTTTTGACGTTGGAAACTTCCAGCAATCGAGACAGTCGGAAGTACCATGTGGTCATCTTGAGCCACGGAAGCAAATAGGTCGATTTCATTATCAATAATCCTCCAGTTATTTTACGGAATGTGAGCATTCGGACAAAAAGGATCGTGGTGGCCCACGACACCTTGCCCTTAAAAGCGCAAAAACGCCAGCCTCCCATTGAGGGAAGCTGGCGCAGTACAGCATATCGGCACGATTGTGGGTGGCAAAACGGAACGATTGTGCCTGTTTCGAAGTGGTCTGATCTACGGCAGCAGACAGGCTTTTTTGATGCATTACCCCAATAAAAAATCACAGTACCCTCCATAGACGGTAACTGTGATCTTGTGGCGCATGAAATCGCCCGGACGAGTTACCGTTTTTTTATAACTCGACCGGGAAACGCAAAAATCGGCACTATACTTCCTACTCACAGGAAATACAAGGTTATACCGCGTCATTCACCAGAACGATACAATACTATTGAGGTGAACGATGATGCCGAATTCTGGCTTGAAGGTACTTGGAGAAAAGTTTCGCACGGAGCGCAAGCTGGCAGGTTTAACACAAGAACAGCTTGCTGAACGCTGCCATGTTTCAACGAAGCATATTGCCAACATTGAAAAAGGCAGCATGAATCCGTCTTACGAAATTCTTTTGGCGATTGCTCGTGTTTTGCCGGTTTCGCTTGATGCGCTGATTACTCTGGGGATGGGCAAAACGGAAATAGAGTTAAAAGAGTTCAATCGAATCTATCTTTCCTGTCCAAAAGCGGTGCGAGAAACCTTAATGGACTCGACCCGCACACTAGCAAAGCATCTGACAGAGTTTTACAGTAAAATTGAAAATCCTTGAAAATGTTTTGCTTGTGGTACAGTATAGCATATTTTTCAAAGTCACTATACCAAAACGAACCCAAAAGCAAACCAATTTTATACCAATTCAGTCGATTCCCAAGCTGACCTGAATCTCTGTTTCCAAATCATTTTCCAATGCCGTATATAGTTCTTGTGGTGTGCGGCAAAGAATTGCATTGAAATTGATAGGGTCGCCCTCATTGAAAAGCCTTACATACCCCCAGCGGCATGGAACAACATCCAAATAGGTCGCAGACTCTAAAAAGCTATGGAAGTGAGTCAATACTTCTTCAAATGTTCGCATGGTTTGACCTCCTGAATTAAGTTATCTCTATTTTAGAATATTCTTGGTCATCTATGCAAGGATGCCGATTTCGTACAGCGTAGAAAACGATAAAGCCATACCGAAGAATCCTACTAGGATCTTACGGTATGGCTTTTATTACAGATTGCGATTCGATCGCACTAATTCCGATGATGGGACAAATTGATATCCAATGTTG
>ENA-OQAY01000422-OQAY01000422.1-human-gut-metagenome-genome-assembly--contig:-NODE-422-length-12196-cov-0.730964_pt1 | contig 12196 bp, 14 predicted proteins | sample MGYA00242740_ERZ504537 | MGnify/ENA primary metagenome ERZ504537 (study PRJEB26092, sample SAMD00036272) | human gut metagenome | host: Homo sapiens | study: EMG produced TPA metagenomics assembly of... | reverse complement strand
CCCAGTCGGAAAATTCTTTCACCAGCCAGTCATAGCGTTCTGCATATTCCTTCTGAAAACTCATCGTAACAGCCTGTGGATTCTTTCCCGTTGCAAGTGCGATTGCAATGCCATTCCGCATTGGTGGTGATGAATTTTGTTGTATTTGCCGGCATGACACAAAAACAGGTTGAGTCAACCCTGCTCGAATTAAAGCATACAACAGAGAAGTAGTCTGGGACAAAGGTTGACAGAGTGAGTATCTCTGTTGGATATGCTCTTACGGAAGACCATAAAGAATTTTCTATTGAGGAGCTTGTGTATCATTAAGACAACAGGGAAACAAATTCCACACGCTGATCCATCCAGTTCCCGATAATTGCAATTCCTTTCCCATGGTAAAAGCTGCAACAATGGTTCCGATGCCAAGTCCCATGATATGTCCGAGACAGAAGAACGTCATACATGCGGTAATAACCAGACAGGTTACATCAAAACCGATTTTGATGCGGGCATAGGGAACCTTTGTGATGTCTGCGGCTTCCCGCGGAAACAGATCGGTTGGGATGATCGGTAGTTTGCAGCGGTTTGACAGCGCAATTCCAAAACAGATGATAAGATAACTCAATACAAAGTAGAGGATGCGAAGTGGTATATTCAGCGGCAGCCGCGTAATCCACAGTTCATGCAGATCCATCATCTCTCCAAACGCAAACCCTACAACAAAACTAAATAAATAGGATGGGACAAATTTTTTTCGCATAATCATTAGAATGCAGATCAAAAGTCCCTGAAACAGGTAAGTCCAGGTGCCGAGTGTCAGTTTCGGGAAAACCTGTTGAAACGCATACGGCACGCTTGAAATGGCGGAGATTCCGGAGCCGGACTGAAGCATCAGAAGGACACCGAGGCTGTTAATGATAACGGCAAGGATAAGTGCTGCCTCACCACGTAAGATTTTTTTTCTGTTGTTTCATGATAATAGTGCTCTTTTCCGATAGATTTTGTGTGCATTGCACACGGTTGCGATTATAGTCCTTTTTTCACAGATTTTCAAGTGTGGGTTATGTAATGGATGCATTTCCAGTGCAGAAGGTAACCGATTGTGGAGAGATTGCGTGAAACAGAATAAATTCTGATAAAATTTCTTGCAAAGTAGGTTTCCTTGTGGTATATGGTATTAAAACGGTTAAACTATGGAAACAGAAACGAAGAAAAGAGGGCAATCACAATGTGTACAGCAGCAACATACAAGACAACGGATTTTTATTTTGGACGTACCCTGGATTATGAATTTTCCTATGGGGATGAAGTGGCAGTCCTGCCACGGAATTATGCGCTTACCTTCCGGCATATGGGTGTATTAAAAGCGCATTATGCGATCATCGGTATGGCATATGTAGTGGGCGATTATCCACTGTATTATGATGGAATCAATGAAAAAGGACTGGGTATGGCAGGGCTTAATTTTGTCGGCAATGCCGTGTATCAGAAAATTGAAGAAGGGCGGGAAAACATCGCACAGTTTGAATTTATCCCATGGATTTTAGCACAGTGCGCTTCGGTTTGTGAAGCAAGAGAAAAGCTGGAGAAGATGAATCTGGTAGGAACACAGTTCAGTGAGCAGCTTCCGGCGGCACAATTACACTGGATGATTGCGGATGAAAAGGAATGTATTGTAGTAGAATGTATGGCGGATGGATTGCATATATATGACAATCCGGCGGGAGTTTTGACGAACAATCCGCCATTTCCGCAACAGATGTTTTTGTTGAATCAGTATATGCATCTGTCACCGAAGCAGCCGGTCAATGCGTTTTCCAAGCAGCTTCCTCTGGAGCAGTACAGCCGCGGCATGGGAGCACTGGGCTTGCCGGGGGATTTGTCTTCTGCTTCACGGTTTGCCCGTGTGGCATTCACCCGGCTGCATGCGATGTCGGGCGAATCCGAAAAAGAGAGTATCAGTTCAGTTTTTTCATATTTTAGGTTCGGTGGATCAGCAGCGTGGCTGCTGTGAGGTGGCAGATGGTAAATATGAGATTACGTTGTATACTTCCTGCTGTAATGCAACAAAGGGTATTTATTACTATACGACATATGAAAATCATCAGATTACTGCTGTGGATATGCATCGGGAGAATCTCGATGGGGAAACGCTGGTGCATTACCCAATTGTGACAGGAGAACATATTTTGTGGCAGAATTAAAAGGGTGACATACACGAGGAGATGGAAAGGGAAGTTTGAAATGAAATATATTCCGTTAATCATAATATTACTTCTGATTCTGGCAATTTTGGTTTTGATTTTTTACGGAGTGTACCGTGTGAAACGTTTTTCCAGACAATTGTTTGGCACAGATGATATTTTGCAGGGCGTAAAAAAAGCGCAGGAAGATCTGTCAACAACACCGCGTTCGGTATCGGCAATGACAAGAATTGCCCTGCCGCAGATCGTTTCCGATTTTCCGGATTTTGAGTACAATGAAATGAAGCAGCGTGCAGAAAATGCCCTGATGCAGTATTTCGAGGCAGTATCGGCACAGGATGTAACAATTTTACAGGAAGGAAATGAAGATTTGAAAGAACAGCTTCGTTCGCAGATTCGCGCATTGGTCTCACAGGAAAAATGGGAACATTTTACGCAGGTAAAGATTCATCAGACGGAGATCGCCCGGTATCGGAAAGAAGCTGGCCGTTGCATCGTGACATTCCAGTCGGCGGTGGAAAGTTTTCATTATGTGACAGATGCAGCACATGCCGTGGTGCGGGGATCGGATCATATCTTAGAGCAGAGCCGCTATAATGTTGATCTGGTTTATATTCAAAATCGTGACCTTGCCAAAGGAAACACGGATGGAGCACTTGGCATTACCTGTCCGAACTGTGGTGCGCCGATCACAAATCTCGGTGCAAAATTCTGTGAGTATTGCGGAGCAGGGGTTGTGGAGTTGAATGTACATGCATGGTCATTTGAGAATATTGAGGAAGCATAACTGTTTTGTATTTATTTGCAAGCATAGGTGAAATTGTTTTTAGTCTGCTTGCGTTTGCTGTGATATTGTGTTAAAGTACATATTGTTCTGAATATGAGAACCAGAGAGTGATGACAGAAGTCACACGAAGGGGTACACCACCGCGGGTGTAGCTTTCTTTGTGTGGCTTTTTTTGTTGCAATAATAAGTGATTGCGAAACTTTTTCCAGATTCTTCCGTAATCGCCTAAATAATTTCAAAATAAAAAGGAGGTCTTACATGGTACATATCAATGGAAAAGACATAGATGTGGCAGGGCAGTCCCTGATGGATTTTTTAAATGCAAATGATTATGAGATGGGTACGTTTGTTGTGGAATGCAATGAAGAGATTATTCATAAAGAGGATTATAAAACATATATCCTCAGGGATGGTGATGTTATAGAAGTTGTCCAGTTTATGGGGGGTGGCTGCGGTACATCTCTGATGTATCGCTCCATAATGTAGCGTTGGTCCATTTGCGAAGCAAATTTTTCAAATCATAGGAAATTCCTTCCTATGATTCAAAAACGCTCCGCGGGGATGCGCAGCTCGCGGAGTTGAAGGTTATGTTGAACATACCGCTCGCGCGCGAAAGTGTGCGGTCAAGCGCACACTTTATTTAAAGAAAAATACCAGAGAGAATACAAGAAAGAAGGAAGAAAAAATGAAGAATGACACATTTACATTAGGAGGGAAAGAATTCTCCTCGCGTTTTATTTTAGGATCAGGAAAATATTCCATGGAGCTGATCAAGGCTGCCGTTGAAAACGCCGGAGCACAGATTATTACATTAGCAGTGCGCCGCACCAACACAAAGAAAAAAGAAAACATTCTGGACTTTATCCCGGATAACGTAACATTGCTTCCAAACACTTCAGGTGCAAGAGATGCAAAAGAAGCAGTCCGCATTGCGCGCATGGCAAGAGAACTTGGATGCGGAGATTTCGTAAAGGTTGAGATTATGAAAGACAGTAAATATCTGCTGCCGGATAATGTGGAGACCGTAAAGGCAACCGAAATGCTGGCAAAAGAAGGATTTGTGGTGCTTCCATACATGTATCCGGATCTGTATACCGCACGTGATCTGGTCAATGCCGGAGCCGCAGCTGTTATGCCATTGGCGTCTCCGATCGGTTCTAATAAAGGTCTGGCAACGAAAGAATTTATCCAGATTCTGATTGATGAGATTGATCTGCCGGTAATTGTGGATGCCGGAATCGGAAGACCTTCCCAGGCATGCGAGGCAATGGAGATGGGAGCTGCCGCAGTTATGGCAAATACCGCAATTGCAACAGCCGGAGATGTCCCGGCCATGGCGGGTGCATTCAAGGCAGCCATTGAAGCTGGAAGAAGTGCATATCTGTCGGGACTGGGCCGTGTACTTGAGCGTGGCGCTTCCGCAAGTGATCCACTGACCGGATTTTTGAGAGACTAGGGGGCGAAATCATGGCTGAAAATCAATTTTTTATTGACTCCGATAAGTTAAGCGAAGCTGCACTGGAGCGCAAACATAAACTGGAAACCGATCCGTCGAGCAGAACGAACCATATGGAATATATGCCGGGGATGGAACAGATCGATCCAACCATAAGAAATAAAGTCCTTTCCGAGATGGACAGTTACGATTACAACAAATATACGGCAAGAGATGTGCAGAATGCATTAGAGCATGAAACCTGTAGCGTTGAGGATTTTAAAGCATTGCTTTCGCCAGCCGCAGAACCGTTTTTGGAGCGCATGGCACAGCGTGCAAAGATCGAGACAGGCAAGCATTTCGGAAATACGGTGTATCTGTTCACACCACTTTATATTGCAAACTACTGCGAGAATTACTGTGTGTACTGCGGATTTAACTGCTACAACGACATTCATCGTAAGAAACTGACTTTTGAGGAAATCGAGCATGAGATGAAAGTCATTGCAGACTCCGGCATTGAGGAAATCCTGATGCTGACCGGAGAAAGCCGTGCGCAGAGTGATGTCGAGTATATCGGGGAAGCCTGCAAGCTGGCAAAGAAATATTTCCGTAATATCGGTCTGGAAATTTATCCGGTCAACAGTGATGAATATCGTTACTTGCATGAATGTGGTGCAGATTATGTGACCGTATTTCAGGAAACCTATGACAATGTGAAATACGAAACCCTGCATCTGATGGGACATAAGAGAGTATTCCCTTACCGCTTTGAGGCACAGGAGCGTGCGTTGATGGGCGGCATGCGTGGCGTTGGATTTTCTGCATTGCTGGGGCTTTCTGATTTCCACAAGGATGCACTGGCATCGGCATTGCACATTTATTATCTGCAGCGCAAATATCCGTATGCGGAGTATTCCCTGTCCTGTCCGCGTCTGCGCCCGATCATCAACAACGATAAGATTAATCCACTGGATGTGCATGAGAAGCAGTTGTGTCAGATTCTGTGTGCGTATCGTATTTTTCTGCCTTATGTGGGAATCACCGTATCTTCCCGTGAGCAGAAACATTTCCGTGACGGTATTGTAAAGATTGCAGCAACAAAAGTTTCGGCAGGCGTATCCACAGGAATTGGTGATCATGAGAGTAAATATACGGGAAAGGATACCGGAGAATCCGGAGATGAACAGTTTGAAATCTCCGATGGCAGAAGCTTTGACCAGATGTATAACGATATGGAAAGCGAAGGTCTGCAGCCGGTGTTAAACGATTATGTCTATGTATAGAAAGATTTGTGTGACGAACCGCCATCTGGCAGAGCGGCCGTTTCTGGAACAGTTAGAGCGTGTGCTTGCCACGAAACCGTATGCCATGATTCTGAGGGAAAAAGATCTCACGGAAGAGGCATACGAAGAACTTGCGGGAAAAGTAAAAAAATTGTGTGAAAACACGGACACCAGGCTGATTCTGCACAGTTTCCCGGATGCTGCAATGCATCTGGGGTGTACGGCCATTCATATGCCGTTGCATCGGTTTATGGAGATGCCGGAAGAACAAAAACAAAATTCTGGTGCGCGGTGTCTCCGTACATTCGGTGGAGGATGCGCACCGGGCAGAACAATGTGGGGCAACCTATCTGACGGCAGGGCATGTGTTTGTGACCGATTGTAAAAAGGGACTGGCACCGAGAGGCCTTGATTTTTGCATGAGGTGTGTAGCTCTGTGAAAATTCCGGTATACGCAATTGGCGGGATTCATGAAGAAAATATGGAAAGCTGCATTCAGTCAGGTGCAGCAGGCGTGTGCATGATGTCGGAATATATGAAAATCTGATACAGGAAAACGGATAACAAAGCGGTGAAAATATGATTTTCGGTATTTGTTTTTTATTGCTGAAAAAACCATCGTAACGTGTTATACTGGCAGAAGCATGAGGATAAATGTCAGGAAACATGAAAGAAGAGGTTACCAGTCAATAAAAATGAGTAACATACTGGAAAAACAGTTTTTAAAACAACGAAATGATTTTGAAAAATCCTGTGTGGAGAGAGATAAAAAATACCACTTTCCGCAAGGCGTGATTTTTGAAACGGATATCGCATATGCAAAGGATAAAAACAAAGCGCACCGTCTGGACAGATATCGTCCAAAAGGGAAAGAAGCGCAGATACTTCCGGTGATTATCAATGTCCATGGGGGAGGGCTGCTTCTCGGAAATAAGGAATTTAACAAGTATTTTTGTGCGCTGCTCAGTAAGAAGGGATTTCTGGTGTACAGCATGGAGTACCGGCTCATCCCGGACTGTACATTTTTTGATCAGCTGCGTGACATTTTTCTTGCAATGGATTTTGTAAAGGAACATGCTGCAGCAGACGGAGGAGATCTGTCGCATGTCTATCTTGTCGGGGACAGTGGCGGGGCCTGTCTGGCCACTTATGCAAATGCAATACAGAACAGCAAAAAAATTGCAAAGGCAGCGGGCATAAAACCGTCTGAGCTTAAGGTGCATGCACTTGGTCTCATCAGCGGGATGTTTTATACGGCAAAATTTGATAAGATTGGTCTGTTTCTTCCGAAATATCTGTATGGAAAACAGTACAGGAAAGCACCATTTGCGGCTTATGTAAATCCGGAAAATCCGGAGCTGCTTTATGCGCTTGCACCGGCATGGCTGGTGACAAGCCATAACGATCATCTGAGAAATTACACGATCCGTTTTGAGAAGGCGCTGACAGCTGCAAAGAAAGAGCATGAGATTGTTGATTTTCCGAAAAACAAAAAACTGACGCATGCATTTTCTGTGTTTGAACCGTTTCTTCCGGAGAGTCATGCCGTTATTGATATGCTTACAGAATATCTCAGAAAATTTTGACATCGGAGTGGAAAAAACAGAATCAGATTTAGATAACAGAACAGGGAGATTGCAGCGAATGCTGCATTCTCCCTGTTTTTAGCTGATCATATCCAAAAACATCTGATGGATCTTCCGGTCGCTGTCGAGTTCCGGATGGAAAGCAATTGCGACCTGATTCCCATAGCGTACACCGACGATATGGTCATCGACTACTGAGAGAATCTCCACACCGTCCGATACACTCTCTACATAAGGGGCGCGGATAAAAGACATTGGAACCAGTCCGAGATCTTTAAATTCTGCCTTCGTATGGAAACTGCCGAGCTGGCGGCCGTAGGCATTTCTTTTTACCTGCATCGGGATTGTGCCAAAATGTTCCGGGGAGCCTAAAAGGATCAACCCGGCGCAGGTGCCAAGCACCGGCATTCCATCAGCGATCTGTTTTTTCAGGGGATCAAACATTTTTAAGTTCCCGGAGAAGTTTTCCCTGTACAGTGCTTTCCCCGCCCGGCAGGATCAGTCCGTCATACGGCTGGTCTAAGTCTGCCGCCTGACGCAGTTCCACGGTCTTTACCCCAAGTTCTTCCAATACATGTTCATGTTCGATAAATGCACCCTGCAGGGCAAGTACTGCAACAGTCATGTTTATTTCCCTCTTTCTGCCATCAGTAAGGCGATTTCCTGTTCGTTGATTCCGACCATGGCTTCTCCAAGCCCGGCAGATAATTCTGCGATCAGTTTTGCATCGGTATAGTTTGTGACGGCTTTTACGATAGCAGCTGCACGCTTGGCAGGATTGCCGGATTTAAAGATTCCGGAACCGACAAAGACACCTTCTGCTCCGAGCTGCATCATTAAAGCAGCATCTGCAGGGGTAGCGACACCGCCGGCAGCAAAGTTAACCACCGGAAGTTTTCCGTTATTATGGACATAGACAACCAGATCATACGGTACCTGTAATTCCTTTGCTGCTTCGAAAAGTTCATCTTCCCGCAGGCTGACAACTTTTGCAATCTGGCTGTTGATTTTTCTCATATGGCGGACAGCCTGTACGACATCACCGGTACCAGGTTCTCCTTTGGTACGGATCATGGATGCACCTTCACTGATACGACGGAGTGCTTCACCGAGATCTTTGGCACCGCAGACAAACGGAACCTTGAACTGGTGCTTATCGATATGGTAGACGTCATCGGCAGGAGAGAGCACTTCACTCTCGTCGATATAGTCGATCTCGATAGCCTCTAAAAGCTGTGCCTCTACAAAATGACCGATCCGGCACTTGGCCATAACCGGGATGGATACGGCTTCCTGAATGCCGCGGATCATCTGAGGATCGCTCATGCGGGAAACGCCGCCGGCTGCACGGATGTCGGCAGGAATCCGTTCGAGTGCCATGACGGCGCATGCGCCGGCTTCTTCTGCAATTTTTGCCTGTTCTGGTGTGGTGACGTCCATAATTACGCCACCTTTTAACATCTGTGCAAGGTTTTTATTTAATTCATACTGTTCTGCTGTGCTCATCGGTATTCTTCTCCTTTTTTGTTAAAATTTGTTTTATGCCGGTCATTATAGAACTTGATTGGATATATGAAAATAGCCAAAATAAATATTTATTATAAGACCAGAACGACAAAACAACGTTTAATGATATAAAATCACATGATGTAGTAATAAAAACCACATAATATAGTAGACATGCGATGACAAATGGTGTAATATGATGTGTGACATAAAAGGAGTAGAAAACGGAGGCGGGATGAAGCTGAAACAGCGCACGATTTATTATCAGGATGAACTGCATGACGAGTTTGCCGGAGATCATATTAAAGCAAAACATATTGGACAGGATTACCGGTATATCCGGGTGCGTCCGTTGGAACGTATGCTGCACGGATTCTGGTATGGCATAGTTGCAATTCCGCTTGCACGTCTTTACATGAAACTGCATTTTTCACATAAAATAATAAACAAAGAAGTGTTAAAGCAGGCCGGAAACAGTGGATTTTATCTGTATGGGAATCATACACATTTTCTGGCGGATGCGCTGATACCAACGCTGGTAAATCATCCGCGGGAAACGGCGGTGATCGTGCATCCGAACAATGTTTCCATGCCGGTGCTGGGGCGGATTACACCATATCTTGGGGCACTTCCGCTGCCGGATGACAGAGGTGCCATGAAACATTTTCTGGAGGCATTGACCTGGCATACCGATTGTGGAGATTGTATTATGATCTATCCGGAAGCACATATCTGGCCGTTTTATACCGGAATACGGCCGTTTCCTGATACATCATTCCGCTATCCGGTGCAGCAGAAACTTCCGGTTTTCTGTCTGACCAATACTTATCAGCGCAGGGGAAAGTCTCACATTCCGCAGATCGTAACGTATCTGGATGGGCCATTTTATCCGGATGCAGAATTGCCTGCAAAACTGCAAAAAACGCAGCTGAGGGATCAGGTGTATGAAGCCATGGGAAAACGGGCGCAAAACAGCAATATGGAAATGATCCGTTATATAAAAAAGACACTGACAGGGAGAAATCATTCATATGAGAAATATTCTTTTTTGTGGAAACAGTAAAGTATTTGATGGTGTGCTTACATGCATGTTGTCTGTTTTAAAAAGAACACATGCAACAGATCCGTTCTGTTTTTATATTTTCACAATGGACATGACGCGGATCAGACCGGAATATACGCCGATCAGCGAAGATATGACAGATTTTCTGGAGCGCGTTGCAAAAAAATTTCATCCGCAGAACCGGGTGATTTCGGTGGATGTAACAGTATTATATGAGCGTTATTTCGGAGGATGTCCGAATGAAAGTGCTTATTGTTCGCCATATACACTTTTGCGCCTGCTGGCAGATCTGGTGCCGGGAATGCCGGATAAACTGTTGTATCTGGATGCGGATATTCTGTTTCAGAGAGATATCCAGTTGTTGTATGACAAGGATGTGTCACACGTGGAATATGCCGCGGCAAGGGATCATTATGGCAAGTATCTGATCTCCCCGGATTATATTAATGCGGGGGTATTACTGCTTAATATGAAAAATATCAGAAGAACCGGTCTGTTTATGAAAGCACGAAAGCTGCTTCAGACAAAAAAACTCATTTTTGCGGACCAAAGCGCGATTATTCGCAGTACGCGTGCGAAAATGCTGCTCCCGCAGAAATTTAATGATCAGAAATTTTTACATAAACATACCGTTGTGAGACATTTTTCCAGGCGGCTGTTTTATCTGCCGTATCCGCATACAGACAACATCAAACAATGGGAGGTAGAACGGGTGCATACGGTATTTCATTACCATGCATTTGATGACATTTTAAAAGAGTATCTGTATTTAAAACATATTTACGAAAAAAGAAACACATATAAATTGCTGCATCCGGATGAAATGGATGCAGGGGAGGAGAAGGATCATGAAAGAGAAAATGAATAAAATACCGGTGTTTTACGCATGTGATGATAATTTTGTGAAATACACGATGGTTTCACTGCAGTCGATGATGGATCATGCATCCAAAGAGGCACAGTATGAAATTCATGTACTTCATACCAATATTTCGGAAGAAATGCAAAAGAAGATGCATGCTATGGAGAATGCAAATTTTTCTGTGCAGTTTGATCATGTGACGGAATATTTACATTCCGTACAGGAGAAACTTCCGCTTCGGGATTATTATTCCAAAACAACATATTTTCGCCTGTTTATCGCGGAAATGTTTCCAGAAATAGACAAAGCCATTTATATCGACAGCGATACGGTTGTGCTGGGGGATATTGCACAACTGTATGCTTATGATCTTGGAGATGCTTATGTGGGAGCGTGCAGGGAGCAGGTGATGATCCAGGAAGATGTATATGGCACTTATGTGGAGAAGGTGCTTGGGGTGGAACGCGACAATTATTTCAATGCGGGGATGCTGGTCATCAATTGTGAACAGTTTCGTAAAAATCACGTATTAGAGCAGTTTATGGAACTTCTCCCGATGTACAATTTTGTGGTCACACAAGATGAAGATTATCTGAATCTGATCTGTCACAACAAGGTGTGCTGGCTGCCCCAGAGTGGAATGTGGAAGTGTTCGGCCAGATCCCGTGCAGGGAAGAAGAAATCTGTGTGCTGCATTATATTATGGTCTCGAAGCCGTGGCATTACAGTGACTGCCGCCTGCAGGAATATTTCTGGGAGAGCGCAGAAAAGACCAGTGTGTATGCCGAGATCCGTCAGGTGCTTGAGAGTTATACGGATGAAGAAAGAAAGCGGGATGCCGTATCCTGTGACCGTCTGATGCAGATGGCAAAGGATGAGATCGCAAAGGAAAATAATTACCTGAATCTGGTGAAAGCAGGAAAATTAAAATCCAAAGACCGTCTGGAAGTTCTGGAAAAAATTGCTTTGTACGAAAGAGAAGGCCGTTTTGGGGAAGATGTGGAGGAAGATCCACCGACGCGGCAGCTTCAGCCGTCAGAGATTGATTATCTGCGTAAGAAACTGAAAAGCCGCATCAAGACCAATCTGACCTACAAGGTGGCACGGTCATTTTTGAATAAGATTATTGAGAATAAACAACTGATCATAAAGGATGTCGTTGGAATTGAATATATGGATGCACTGACTTCCGGTGCGGTGATCACCTGTAATCATTTTAATGCATTTGACAGCTTTGCCATGCAGATTGCCTATGAAAAATCAAAACAGTGCAAAAAACGCCGGCTTTACCGTGTGATCCGGGAAGGAAATTATACGAATTTTCCGGGCTTTTACGGAATGCTCATGCGAAACTGTTACACGTTTCCACTGAGTTCCAACCGCGATACGATGAAGAAATTTTTAAGTTCCATGGATACTGTGCTGCAGCACGGAGATTTCATGCTGGTCTATCCGGAGCAGAGTATGTGGTGGAATTACCGCAAG
>ENA-OQAY01000421-OQAY01000421.1-human-gut-metagenome-genome-assembly--contig:-NODE-421-length-12213-cov-0.726709_pt1 | contig 12213 bp, 12 predicted proteins | sample MGYA00242740_ERZ504537 | MGnify/ENA primary metagenome ERZ504537 (study PRJEB26092, sample SAMD00036272) | human gut metagenome | host: Homo sapiens | study: EMG produced TPA metagenomics assembly of... | reverse complement strand
TTGCCATTATAACGAACTAACAGAGAAGGACCGCAAACTGATAGACGCTGCGTGTGAAGCAACGAAAAGAAGCTATGCTCCTTACTCACATTTTGCTGTTGGAGCCGCCGCACTGTTGGAAAATGATATCGTTATTACCGGAACCAATCAAGAAAATGCAGCCTACCCATCTGGTCTTTGTGCAGAACGTACCACTTTGTTTTACGCCAATTCTCAATATCCGGATCAAGCAGTAAAAACACTCGCCATTGCTGCCCGCACAGAAAATGGTTTTCTTGACACACCTATTCCTCCTTGCGGAGCCTGTCGGCAAGTATTATTAGAAACTGAAAAACGATATGGAAAACCTATGCGGATACTGCTTTATAGTAAGACTGATATTTATATATTAGAAAACGTAAGCGGACTTTTACCTTTATCGTTTGATGGAAATTATCTGAAATGATACCTACCATCCGTCTGCACAGCCAACAGTTAATAAATCCAGTTTTAAATAATCCGAAAGACCTCGTATCATGGATGGGAAGCATTCAAGCGCAAGATTACACTATGTCCAAATGAGCTATTGGTATCCGGCTAGAGGCAGGAAATCTGCAAACAGTCAATGAGGCACTGGCAAAAGGATATATATTGCGCATTCACGTCATGCGTCCTACTCGGCATTATGTAGCTGCTGAAGATATACGCTGGACACTGAAACTTTCATCCCGACGCATCATTACTGCCAATCACTCTTTTGCCAAGTCCAGAGAGCAAGACATTTCAGTTGACATTTACAACAAAGCAAACCGACTATTAGAAAATCAAAAGAGAATTACTTTCCCTAGCGGAGAAAGAATACCTCACTTTTTCCTCCGAACAGTAAGTAATTTGTAAATGGATTATTTCTGCGTCATCACATTTCAAAAATAATTCATTACATTTACATTATTCAGTATTGCAATATAAAACTCTCAGCTACTTTCAAGAAACGTTCATGACCTTTTTCATTCAAATGTGCAGTATCTGTATTATTTTTGCTGTTCTGAAAATATATTTTTCTAAAATGATCATTATTTGCATAAATTCCTCCTTTTCGGGCGCTGTCAAAAATAGGAATACTATAATTTCCACAAACCTCAATCATAGCATCCACCACTTTCTCAGCATCACTTCCCGCAAAGTTTTTACAGTTCCATCGGGTAAAGAAAAAAATCTTAGCTGTGGGATACTTTTCAATAAGCCCTTCACACAGCATTGCCAGCCTCTCTTTAAATACATCAATACCGCCAATTGAATCCAATTTAAAACCATCATTGTGCCACCCACAACAATAACATAATCCAAATCATCCGGCATTTCCTTATATCTTACATACATCGCTTCCCCCCAACGCGGGCTACTATAAGCAATGCTGCTGCCGTTCTTGCCATAATTTAAATATTCCATACCATGCTTCTCGGCAAATTTATAATGCCAGGTATTCTTAACAGGTTCCTTATGATTCTTCACATAACTATCTCCAATAATTCCCAAACGTTTTCCTTTCAATTCATCAGTCCTGACGGTAACTCCTTTAATAATTTGTTCCAACTGCTTATATACCTGTTGTCCCAAATACTCTGCCGAATGAGCCGTGAAATGAAGTCTGTCATTTAACAATTCCGCGCCTGACATATCTATCAGGTGCATGTTCGGATCTTCAGCAGCCAATTGCTTCATCGCATTCTCCACTTCTCTGCTGAAATATTTATTACTTCGGGCAACAGTACCAAAAATAAAAGGCAAACGAGAATAATCCTTTCCGGTTTTTTCTGTCAGATGCATACGCACATAAGCCACCATTGTCTTCAAGTTACGGTAATAATCTTTACTTTTAGCATAATCACTTTCCCCCTGATGCCAAAGAAATGCATCTATCTGATAGCCATCCTTCAGGCGGGAAAGAGTCTTGTCTATACACATGTCTATCTCTTGAATGAAAGAAAGCAACAAGGAGTTTCCTCCATCAGAAGTTGGCTTAGCCTGTGCCAGCCATTCAGGAGCCGCAGACCAAAAACGTCCCTTGGAAGCATTATAATCAGGTGCAATGGAAGTTCCGCCAACAGCCCATTTCACCACATAAAATTTCTCCTGCAACAACTGCTCCAACCAATAATATGTCACTGCATCAAAAGCCCACATATTATTTTTTCCGCTACGTTTGGCACGAGGCCAGAAAGGAATAAATTCTCCTTTCCCGTCATTCTGAGCTATCTGACAATAACGGTAGGCACCTTCGGTATACGTCAGTGTGTCCGTAGCCAATGCTTTAATATATGCCGGCAAATCTTCATTAGGAGTTCGTCCATCGGTATTAGACTGTCCGGCAGTTATAATCACATGTACAGGATTGGAAGCCATCGTATTCAAGCTAACAGCTGCAAAAATCAAAATCAAAATCAAAATTAAGTTTTTCATAAGTATCATTTCATGTTTTTAATGGACACAAAAATAATCCTAATTCTAATATAACGACATGGATTATCGTCCATTATCATAGATTTTTGAACTCATTATGATTCATACAGAATGAGAATTGCGGCTAAACCATAAAAAAAGAGCCACAGGAACAATGGCTCCCAATGACTCTTTCTTTTTCAGCTCATATTTATAATTTAATTATCTCCATACATACGCGCACGCATTTCTTTAATATGATCAGAAGTGATGTATTCATCATATTCCATCATCTTGTCAATGATACCATTCGGGGTCAATTCAATAATACGGTTCGCCACCGTTTCAATAAATTCGTGGTCGTGGGAAGAGAACAGCACATTTCCCTTATAAGTCTTCAGATTATTATTGAAAGCCTGAATTGATTCCAAGTCCAAATGGTTAGTTGGAGTATCCAAAATCAGACAGTTCGCATTACGCAACTGCATACGGGCAATCATACAACGCATCTTCTCACCTCCGGAAAGCACATTCACTTTCTTCAATACTTCCTCTCCGGAAAACAACATACGCCCCAAGAAACCTTTCATATAGACTTCGTTACCTTCGCCAAACTGGCTCAGCCAATCTACCAAATTCAAATCACTTTCAAAGAAATCCGTATTATCCAAAGGCAAATAAGCCGTAGTAATAGTAACGCCCCACGCGAATTTACCAGCCTGCGGAGTACGATTTCCATTGATTATTTCAAAAAAAGCAGTCATGGCACGCGGATCACGGCTCAAAAAGACAATCTTATCTCCTTTTTCTACATTAAAAATTCACATCATTGAACAATACCATACCGTCTTCAGTTTCCGCACGCAAGCCGGATACTTCCAAAATCTGATTACCCGGTTCACGATCCGGAGTAAAGATGATACCGGGATATTTACGGGACGACGGCTTAATTTCATCTACATTCAGTTTCTCCAACATCTTCTTTCGGCTGGTTGTCTGCTTGCTCTTAGCCACATTGGCACTAAAACGACGGATAAATTCTTCCAACTCTTTCTTCTTCTCTTCAGCTTTAGCCTTCTGGTTCTGCTGCTGGCGAAGTGCCAACTGACTTGATTCATACCAGAAGCTATAGTTACCGGCAAACATATTCACTTTACCGAAATCAATATCTACAGTATGAGTACAAACAGAATCCAAAAAGTGACGGTCATGACTTACCACCAACACCGTGTGTTCGAAATTAGAAAGATATTCCTCCAGCCAAGTCACCGTATCCATATCCAAATCATTGGTAGGTTCATCCAACAACAAGTTATCAGGATTACCGTAAAGTGCCTGTGCCAACATGACACGCACCTTTTCCTTACCGCTCAGTTCCCCCATCAACATATAATGCTTGTCTTCCTTTATGCCCAACCCACTCAACAAAGAAGCTGCATCACTCTCGGCATTCCAACCATCCAGTTCGGCAAACTTCTCTTCCAGTTCAGAAACTTTCAAGCCATCTTCATCTGTAAAATCAGTTTTCGCATACAGTTCTTCACGCTGTTTCATAATGTTCCACAACACAGTATGTCCCATCATAACCGTATCCATGACTGTATATTCATCCCACTTAAAGTGATCCTGGCTCAATACAGACAGACGTTCGCCCGGTCCTAATACCACTGAACCCTTAGTCGGTTCCAGCTCACCTGAAATTGCTTTCAAGAAAGTAGATTTTCCGGCGCCGTTCGCACCGATAACCCCGTAAATATTACCATTGGTGAACTTCATATTTACGTCATTATACAACACTCTTTTACCAAATTGAATGGCCAAGTTCGAAACTGTAATCATCCTAATATACCTTATTTATATAATTATTCTATTTTGAAATTGCAAAGGTAGGTATTTTAATTCAGAAAAGTATGCCAGTGTGGCAGAAATTCCGTACTTTTGCAAAATTATCACTCTAAGGAAACAACTAGGCACGAAATTTGTTAGCAGTAAATTAACCTAAAAGACCTGACTGTTATGAGTAAAAATAAGAAAAACAAAAAGTTTAATAAGAATATGAACCCAACAGAGAAGAACCAACCTCAAGACGAGGAAGTTTTGAAAAATCAGGAAGCGGCAGAAGCTGCCATTGATGAAGAAACTCAGAAAGAAGCAACAGAAGAACTGAACGCTGAAGAGAAGGTGAATAAGGAATTGGCGGAAGCTCAGAAAACAATAGAAGAGCTGCATGACAAATACCTGCGTCTTTCAGCCGAATTTGACAATTACCGTAAACGCACCATGAAAGAGAAGGCCGAATTGATTAAGAATGGTGGAGAAAAGGCCATTACTGCCATTCTTCCTATTTTGGATCGACTTGGAGCGTGCAGTAAAGACTTCAGAAACTTCGGATGATGTAAAAGCAATGCGTGAAGGAATTGAGTTGATCTACAACAAATTCCTGAAAGTATTGAACCAGGAAGGACTTCAGAAAATAGAGACTGACGGTGAGAACTTTGATACCGATTATCACGAAGCAATTGCATTAGTTCCAGCTCCTTCCGAAGAGAAGAAAGGAAAAATATTGGACTGTGTACAAACCGGTTATAAGCTGAATGACAAAGTAATACGCCACGCCAAAGTAGTTGTGGCTCAATAAAACAGTATCATAAAACGACATGGCAAAAAGAGACTATTACGAAGTTCTGGAGGTGGACAAAACAGCCACCCTTGATGTTATAAAAAAAGCATACCGCAAAAAAGCAATACAATATCATCCGGACAAGAATCCGGGGGATAAAGAAGCGGAAGAAAAATTCAAGGAAGCAGCCGAAGCTTATGATGTGTTGAGCAACCCGGATAAACGCGCCCGTTACGATCAATTTGGACATGCAGGAATGAGTGGAGCCGCCGGTGGCGGTTTTGAAGGATTCGGACAAGGTATGTCCATGGATGACATTTTCTCTATGTTCGGTGACATCTTCGGTGGACATGGAGGAGGTTTCGGAGGCTTTGGAGGTTTCGGCGGTGGCGGACGTTCCGCACAACGCAAGTTCCGTGGTTCAGACCTCCGTGTAAAAGTAAAACTGAACTTAAAAAGAAATTTCTACGGGAGTAGAAAAGAAATTCAAACTGAAAAAGTACGTAACATGTGACCATTGCCATGGTTCAGGAGCCGAAGGAGAAGGAGGAACGGAAACGTGTCCCACTTGTCATGGAACAGGAAGTATCACCCGCACCCAACAAAGCATTTTTGGAATGGTACAATCACAAAGCGTATGTCCACAATGTAACGGAGAAGGGAAAATCATTAAGAACAAATGTAAAGCTTGTGCAGGAGAAGGTATTGTATACGGAGAAGAAGTCGTGGAAGTGAAAATTCCTGCCGGTGTGGCTGAAGGAATGCAACTTTCTGTCAATGGAAAAGGAAATGCGGGCAAACATAACGGTGTTCCCGGTGATTTACTTGTTGTCATAGAAGAAGAATCCCATCCAGACCTAATACGCGATGAAAATGATTTGATTTACAATCTGTTACTAAGCGTTCCGACTGCTGCTTTAGGAGGTACTGTAGAAATACCAACTATTGATAGCAAAGTAAAAGTAAAAATTGAACCAGGCACCCAACCAGGTAAGGTCTTACGCCTAAGAGGTAAAGGATTGCCCAACGTCAATAGTTATGGTTACAGTAACGGTACAGGTGATTTATTAGTCAATATAAGCGTATATATTCCAGAAACATTGAATAAAGATGAAAAACAAGCACTAGAGAAAATGCAAGAATCGGATAACTTCAAACCGAATACAAGCATTAAAGAAAAAATATTCAAGAAGTTCAAAAACTTCTTCGATTAATTTTTATACTACAAAGTGTCACAGAAAGAATACTAGGTTTTATATCTGCCTGGCATTCTTTTGTGACACTTTGCGGTAAATAAAAACATTTGCCATGAATTACGAAGAAACATTGGATTATTTATATAATAGTGCCCCATTATTCCAACATATAGGAAAAGATGCATACAAAGCAGGATTAGAGAATACTTATCTTTAGACGAGTATTTCAACCATCCTCATCGCCAATTCCGAACCATTCATATAGCCGGGACCAATGGAAAAGGCTCTTGTTCACATACTTTAGCCGCCATTTTACAATCAGCCGGATACAAGACAGGACTTTACACTTCTCCACATCTGATAGATTTTCGTGAACGAATACGTGTCAACGGAATTCCTGTATCCAAAGAATATGTCATAGACTTTGTAGAAAAACACCGTGTCTTTTTTGAACCTCTGCATCCTTCTTTCTTTGAACTGACTACCGCAATGGCTTTCCACTATTTTGCCCAGAGCCAAATAGATGTAGCCATTATAGAAGTCGGCCTGGGAGGACGAATAGATTGTACAAATATCATCCGTCCGGATCTATGTGTCATAACTAATATCAGTTTCGACCATATACAATTTTTAGGTAATACATTAGCCAAAATAGCCACAGAGAAGGCCGGAATCATCAAAGAAAAGACTCCGGTAGTTATTGGTGAAACCACACCTGAAACCAAACCTATATTTACAACTCGTGCTAAAGAAGTAAACGCTCCTATCTACTTTGCAGAAGAAGAACAGTTATTACACTCCTCCAGTATAAATGAAAAAGGTAAACGAATATATCAAACAACCGACTACCTCAATCTGGAAGGCGAGCTGGAAGGACTTTGCCAACTTAAAAACACCAATACGCTTTTATCTGCCATCCGCCTATTAAAACAAGCAGGTTATCAGCTTACCGAAAGTAATATACGTAAAGGGTTCTCACAAGTATGTGAACTCACCGGTCTGATGGGAAGATGGCAAAAATTAGAAAGTGAACCGACTTTAATATGTGATACAGGACATAATGTAGGAGGAATTTCGTATATCATAGAACAATTAAAACATCAGAAATATGAACGATTACACATTGTAATAGGTATGGTAAACGACAAGGATATCAGTGGAGTATTGTCCATGCTTCCTAAAAATGCCACATATTATTTTACCAAAGCCAGTGTAAAACGCGCTTTATCCGAAAAAGAATTACAAAGCTTAGCGATGCAATCCAGGCTGCACGGAGATGCTTATCCTGATGTAGAAACCGCTGTAGCAGCCGCTAAAGAAAAAGCTAACAAAAATGACTTTATTTTTGTTGGAGGAAGCAGCTTTATCGTTGCGGATTTATTAAAATTTCACGTTTAGTCCGTTCACTTTTATAGAAAAAGTTTGGGAATACCGAAGAAAATCTTTTTATTTGCATTAGTTTTATACATAAAATAAAAAGATTTTCAATAACATGATAAACACATCTACTTCCGATGAGAATTTATGCGGCCTGAAACGGGCCGATTTTCAGACAACAGTGAACGGGAAACAAACAGACCTCTTCATTCTGAAAAATGAAAACGGAGCTGAAATAGCTGTTACCAACTATGGTGGAGCAGTATTAGCTATTATGGTTCCGGACAAAAACGGTAAATATGCCAATGTCATTCAAGGACATGATAGTATAACCCATGTAATCAATAGCCACGAACCTTTCCTCAGTACTCTTATCGGTCGTTACGGAAACCGTATAGCAGGAGGCAAATTCATTTTAGAAGGGAAAGAATATTCACTGACTATCAACAATGGTCCCAACTCGCTGCATGGCGGTCCTACCGGATTTCATACCCGCATTTGGGATGCAGAACAGGAAACTCCACAAAGTTTGAAATTGCATTATTTATCTGCTGATGGCGAAGAAGGATTTCCGGGAAATTTGGATATTCACGTAACGTACACTTTAAGTAATCAAAATGAATTCATCATTACTTACCACGCTACAACAGACAAAACAACATTGGTAAACCTCACTCACCATGGTTTTTTCAGCCTATCAGGCATTGCCAATCCTACGGCAACCGTTGATAACAACATCGTAACCATTAATGCTGATTTTTATACTCCGATAGATAATGTATCAATCCCTACAGGCGAAATTGCCAAAGTAGAAGGTACTCCTATGGATTTTCGTACTCCTCAAAGAGTAGACAGTAGAATCAATGCCCCATTCGAACAGCTAAAATTCGGTGCCGGCTATGACCACTGCTATGTATTAAACAAACGTGAAGCAGGCACACTGAGTTTTGCAGCAAAATGTGTGGAGCCCGAAAGCGGTCGTAGCATGGAAGTATACACTACAGAGCCCGGCGTACAAGTTTATACTTCAAACTGGCATAATGGTTTCGAAGGTGCTCATGGAGCAACTTTCCCAGCAAGAAGTGCCATCTGTTTTGAAGCACAACATTTTCCTGATACACCCAATAAAGGCCATTTCCCTTCTTGTGTTCTACATCCGGGGGAAACTTACAGTCAAGTAACCATCTACAAATTCGGTGTAGAAAAATAATTTTATGAAATAACCTAATTTATAAACTTATAATTTTTTCAAGACCATGAATCAACAAAAACAGAACGGTAATATCATCGCTATCATTACAATGTTCTTCCTTTTCGCGATGATTTCCTTCGTTACTAATCTTGCTGCGCCTTTCGGCACAATATGGAAAAACCAATATGCAGGTGCCAATACCTTGGGTATGATGGGAAATATGATGAATTTCCTTGCATATCTGTTTATGGGGATTCCTTCAGGTAATATGCTTGTAAAAATCGGATATAAAAAAACAGCCCTCATTGCCATGGCAGTAGGTTTCATCGGTTTGTTTATCCAATATATTTCCAGTTTGTTCGGTGCAGATATAGACGTATTCAATTTAGGAGAATATGCCATTAAAATGAATTTTATTATCTACCTGCTTGGTGCCTTCGTCTGTGGTTTTTGTGTATGTATGCTGAACACAGTAGTTAACCCGATGCTAAATCTTTTAGGTGGTGGTGGTAACAAAGGTAACCAATTAATCCAAGCCGGTGGTGCTCTAAACTCATTGTCGGGTACTTTGACTCCGCTTTTCGTAGGTGCCTTGATTGGTTCTGTTACCCCTCAAACAGCTATGTCAGATGTAGCTCCTCTGCTTTTCATCGCAATGGGTGTATTCGTATCAGCGTTTATCGCTCTTTCATTCATCGCTATTCCAGAGCCCCATCTAAGAAAAGCAGGTCATGAAAAAGAGAAATTCTCTCATAGTCCTTGGAATTTTCGCCATACTGTATTAGGTGTAATCGGTATCTTTGTATATGTAGGCATTGAAATCGGTATTCCAGGCACATTAAATTTCTACCTTGCCGACCCAACGGAAAAAGGTGCGGGCCTGCTTGCCAACGGTGCCGCTATCGGTGGTGCTATTGCTGCCATCTATTGGTTGCTCATGTTAGTGGGACGTTCTGCAAGTAGTGTCATCAGCGGTAAAGTAGCTACACGCACACAATTGATTGTTGTTTCCGCAACAGCTATCTGTTTTATATTAATCGCAATCTTCACTCCAAAAGAAATCACTGTCTCTATGCCGGGATATAGTGTAGAAAATGGATTCGAAATGGCCTCTGTACCTGTCAGTGCCCTATTTTTGGTACTTTGTGGTTTATGTACGTCCATTATGTGGGGAGGTATCTTCAACCTCGCTGTAGAGGGTTTAGGCAAATATACCGCACAAGCTTCAGGTATTTTTATGATGATGGTTGTCGGTGGCGGTATCTTCCCATTATTGCAGCAATTCATTTCTGACGCTGTGGGATATATGGCCAGCTATTGGTTAATTATCGCTTTGCTTGCTTATCTGTTGTTCTATGGTTTGGTAGGATGCAAGAACGTAAACAAAGACATTCCTGTAGAATAATTATAAAAACATATAGTATTAACTTTAAACTATTAATATCATGGATATAGAATACGTAAGAAGTCGCTTCATCAAACATTTTGATGGCACAACAGGTTCAGTATATGCATCACCCGGACGTATTAACCTTATTGGAGAACATACCGACTATAACGGTGGTTTTGTATTTCCCGGAGCAGTAGATAAAGGTATGATTGCTGAAATCAAACCTAATGGTACCAATAAGGTACGTGCTTATTCTATTGATTTAAAAGACTATGTAGAGTTCGGTTTGAACGAAGAAGATGCTCCTAAAGCCAGTTGGGCAAGATATATTTTCGGCGTTTGCCGTGAAATGATCAAACGTGGTGTAGATGTGAAAGGTTTTGACACTGCTTTTGCGGGTGACGTACCTTTGGGTGCAGGTATGTCTTCATCTGCTGCATTGGAAAGTACGTATGCTTTTGCTATCAACGAACTTTTCGGTGACAACAAAATAGATAAATTTGAATTAGCCAAGGTAGGTCAGGCAACAGAACATAATTATTGTGGTGTAAATTGCGGTATTATGGATCAATTTGCATCTGTATTTGGAAAAGAAGGTAGTTTGATCCGTTTGGATTGTCGTTCATTAGAATATCAATATTTCCCTTTCAAACCGGAAGGTTACCGTTTAGTATTAGTTGACTCAGTAGTCAAACACGAATTGGCTTCTTCTGCATACAATAAGCGTCGTCAAAGTTGTGAAGCTGCCGTATCTGCCATTCAGAAAAAACATCCTCATGTAGAATTTTTACGTGATTGTACAATGGAAATGTTGCAGGAAGCAAAAGCCGAGATCAGTGAAGAAGACTATATGCGTGCAGAATACGTCATTGAAGAAATCCAACGTGTACTTGATGTTTGCGATGCTTTGGAAAGAGGTGATTACGAAACCGTAGGACAGAAGATGTATGAAACTCACTATGGCATGAGTAAATTGTATGAAGTAAGCTGTGAGGAACTTGATTTCTTGAATGATGTTGCTTTCGACTGCGGTGTTACCGGTTCACGTGTAATGGGTGGAGGTTTCGGTGGATGTACAATCAACCTAGTTAAAAATGAACTATACGAAACATTCATCACCACTGCCAAAGAAAGATTCAAAGAGAAGTTCGGAAGAAGTCCCAAAGTTTACGATGTAGTCATCAGTGACGGTTCTCGCAAGCTGGTATAAAAAAGATCTCAAATTCGCTAACATATGAAAAAACCGCTTTGGATTCAAAGCGGTTTTTTCTTCTTTATGCTATAAAAGTGTAGGAAATACACTTTTATGTTGCACAACATACTCTTTTCATATCCAATGTATTAGTAATAGTGTTACTTTTACACCCAAAATCATATACTCTATTACTAATTAGTACTTTTATATCATGAAAAGCATGAAAAAAACCTTTCTGGGAACCGGTATCGCACTGACATTGTTAAGTGCTTGCGCTCCCAAACAATCTCAAGAAGCACTTACAAAGTCCGGATTAAACCCCACTAATTATGAAACAATAGTGGATGGCGTAAAACCTGTCAAACTGTATACGCTAAAGAATGCAGCCGGAATGGAAGTATGCGTAACTAATTTTGGCGGACGTATTGTATCTATCATGGTCCCCGACAAAAATGGAAATCTAAAAGATGTAGTGCTGGGTTTTGACAGCATTGCTGACTACCAAAATATACCAAGCGACTTCGGTGCTTCTATCGGACGCTATGCCAACCGCATTAATAAAGGAGTCATCGTAATGGATGGAGAAACCATTCAATTACCCCAAAATAATTTTGGTCACTGCCTGCATGGAGGTCCTAAAGGATGGCAATACCAAGTTTATGAAGCAAACCAATTAAACGACAGTACTATGACACTAACTATGAAGTCACCAGATGGAGATGCCAATTTTCCGGGAAATGTAACCGCTACTGTTACTTATGCACTGACAAGAGACAATGCCATCGACATAAACTACAAAGCGACAACTGACAAAAAAGACTGTTA
>ENA-OQAY01000419-OQAY01000419.1-human-gut-metagenome-genome-assembly--contig:-NODE-419-length-12257-cov-0.594477_pt1 | contig 12257 bp, 14 predicted proteins | sample MGYA00242740_ERZ504537 | MGnify/ENA primary metagenome ERZ504537 (study PRJEB26092, sample SAMD00036272) | human gut metagenome | host: Homo sapiens | study: EMG produced TPA metagenomics assembly of... | reverse complement strand
GAAGATTTTTGTTACTGTTGCACACACCATTATCCCGTGAGGTGTTTTGGCTACGTTACTGAGAACGGAGTGAACAAGTAACAGATTTTGCATATTATAATCCGCACAATTCGAGAGGAGGAATATCATGAGGCTGAATCCCAAAGAACAGGAAAAATTAATGCTTCATATGGCAGGAAATCTTGCAAAAGAGAGAAAGGAAAGAGGTCTGAAACTGAATTACGTGGAGGCACTTGCGTATATCAGTTCTGAACTCCTGGAGCTTGCAAGAGATGGTAAAACAGTAGTAGAGCTGATGCAGCTTGGAACCAAGATTCTTACAAAGGATGACGTAATGGACGGTGTTGCTGATATGATCGGTGAAGTTCAGGTAGAGGCAACATTCCCGGATGGAACCAAGCTTGTGACAGTACATAATCCAATTCAGTAAGGAGGAGAATGAGCATGAAGATCGGTGAAATTATGGCCGCAGATCGTGAGATCACACTTAATGAAGGCAAGAAAACAGTGACAGTAACAGTGGCAAACAAAGGCGACAGACCGGTTCAGGTCGGTTCTCATTTTCACTTCTTTGAAGTAAATAAATGCCTTTCTTTTGACAGGGAAAAAGCCTATGGATATCATCTGGACATTCCTTCAGGAACATCTGTAAGATTTGAGCCGGGTGAAGAAAAAAGAGGTTCAGCTTACAGAAATGGGCGGCAGACAGAGAGTATTCGGACTGAATGACCTTACCCGCGCACAGGCAACTGACGATACAAAAGCAGCATCCATGGAAACTGCGAAATTAAAAGGATTTCTGTAAGGAGGGACAACAATGAGTACAAAAAATTTCCGGAAGCAAATATGCGGCAATGTATGGCCCGACTACAGGAGATAAGGTACGTCTGGCAGATACAAGCCTTGTGATTGAAGTAGAAAAAGATTATACAACTTATGGAGACGAAGTAAAGTTCGGCGGCGGCAAGACAATCCGTGACGGTATGGGACAATCTGTAAAAACCTGCAGTAAAGACGGAGATCTGGATCTGGTAATTACAAATGCACTAATCGTAGACTCTACAGGAATCGTAAAAGCAGATATCGGTATCAAAGACGGCAAGATCGCAGGAATCGGTAAAGCCGGAAACCCGGACATCATGGATGGTGTTACACCTGGAATGACAGTCGGCGCATCTACAGAAGCACTTGCAGGAGAAGGAATGATTGTAACTGCAGGTGGAATTGATACCCATATCCATTTCATCAGCCCACAGCAGATCGATTGTGCATTATACAGTGGTGTAACTACTATGATCGGAGGTGGTACAGGCCCTGCAGACGGTACAAACGCAACTACCTGTACACCAGGACCATGGAATTTGAGAATGATGTTAAAGGCAGCCGAGGAATATCCGATGAACTTAGGCTTCCTTGGAAAAGGTAACTGCTCAGACGAAGCTCCTCTCATTGAGCAGGTAAAAGCCGGAGCTATGGGACTGAAGATCCACGAAGACTGGGGTGCAACACCTGCAGTTATCAATCACTGTCTGAATGTGGCAGATGAATATGATGTACAGGTTGCCATCCATACAGACACATTAAATGAAGGTGGATGTGTGGAAGATACACTTGCAGCCATCGGCGGCAGAACCATCCACACTTATCATACAGAGGGTGCAGGCGGCGGACATGCACCGGATATTATCCGCGCAGCAGCAGCTCCGAACGTACTGCCATCCTCCACAAACCCGACAATGCCATACACAGTAAACACTCTGGATGAGCATCTGGATATGCTGATGGTCTGCCATCACCTTGACAAGAGAATTCCGGAAGATGTTGCATTTGCAGATTCCCGAATCCGTCCTGAGACAATCGCAGCAGAGGATGTTCTTCATGATATGGGTATCTTCAGTATGATGAGCTCTGACTCTCAGGCTATGGGACGTGTAGGTGAGGTTATTACACGTACCTGGCAGACAGCAAGTAAGATGAAAGATGAGAGAGGTGCACTTCCGGAAGATGCAGGACATGACAATGACAACTTCCGTGTAAAACGTTATATCTCCAAATATACCATCAACCCGGCGATTACACACGGTATTTCCCAGTATGTAGGCTCTGTGGAAGAAGGTAAATTCGCAGACCTCGTTCTCTGGAATCCTGTGTTCTTTGGTGCAAAACCGGATATTATCATCAAAGGCGGTATGATCATTGCATCTAAGATGGGCGATGCAAATGCATCCATTCCGACAACACAGCCGGTTCTCTATCAGCCAATGTTTGCAGCTCATGGAAAAGCTAAGAATGAAGCCTGCCTGACCTTTGTATCCCAGGCTGCCATGGATGAGAATGTAAAAGAGAAATACGGTCTTGAGAAAACTGTAGTACCTGTAAAGGGATGCAGAAATATCAGCAAAAAAGATATGGTATTTAACGACAGAACACCGGAACTGACCGTAGATCCGGAGACATATAAGGTTACTGTTGACGGCGAAGAAATCACTTCCAAACCGGCAGAGAAGCTCCCGCTGACACAGCTTTACAGTCTGTTCTAAACAACTTTAAACCATTACATTCTGGTTATCTGATCATAAAAATGATATTCGCAGGACTGTTATTTATGGAGTTTTGTGAGAACTTTTATAAGAACTTACCAAACGATATAACGGCAGTCCTGTCAGTATAAAATTCTGATTTTTATATGAAAATAAGCAGGATTTATTCATCTTGTTATGCGTGTTGAATAAAAGTATTTCCACTTACGAAATATAAACAGAAAAATATACTGAAGAAGCAGGAGAGGAGAGAATATTATGTTAGGAGTTTGTCTTTTATTCGTAGGAATCGTATTGATTAACAACGGTATGTGTTCTTTATATAATGTAGACGGAAAATCAACCGCCATTATGAACATCTTTACAGGTGGTCTTTCTTTATTTATTAACTTTGTCAATCTGGTGCAGGGCAATTATTATGCAGCAGGAACAGGACTGCTGTTCTGCTTTACCTATCTTTTCGTAGCCCTGAGTAAATTCCTGAAAGCAAGCCCTATCCCATTTGCATGGTTTTCTACTTTTGTAGCCATCAATGCGGTGATCTTTGGTACAATCGAGGGATTTACAGGAAGCACTGCACTGGGAATCACACCGGATCTGCGTTGGGCAGCAATCTGGTATCTGTGGGCAATTCTCTGGGGAACTGCTTTTGTAGAAGATATCTGCGGAAAAAAACTGGGAAAAATTTGTTCCATATCTTCAGGTATTTGAAGGAATCGTAACTGCATGGGTTCCTGGAGTTATGATGTTGCTTCAGATTTGGTAAGATTCAGGAGGTCGAAAATAATGCTGTGTGAACAGGTTTTAGGAAAGCTTCATGATTTTGATATTACAGGAAAAACAATAGAATATGTAGATATCGAATGGCACGAAGCATTCAAGAAAATACATAAAAAAACAACAGACAAAGGAACAGAAGTGGGAATCCGCATGGATGATTCTATTCTCGCCAGAGGTCTGTATCAGGATGATGTGATCTACGCAGATGATGAGAAGCTTGTAGTGGTAAATACACCGCCATGCGAAGTTATCCGTGTTTCTCTGACTCCGGGACACGAGAAAATGTCTGCAAAAGTCTGCTACGAAATCGGAAACAGACATGCACCGCTTTTCTGGGGAGAGAATGATTCGTTTATCACGATCTATAACGAGCCAATGCTTGTTATGCTTCAGAAAATCCATGGAGTTCAGGCGGAGAAAGAAGTGCTGAAGCTGGACTTTGACAGGAGAATTTCTGCAAGCATTCATAATCATCATCATTAATAACAACGGAGGTTCTTCATGTCAGAAAAACAGTTCTATCTTCTACAGGTAAATGATGCGTTGTTCCCTATCGGAGGATATTCCCACTCCCAGGGACTTGAGACTTATATTCAGCGTGGAATTGTCCACAATGTAGACACAGCCAGAGAGTACATCACTCACAAAATCAAATGGAATCTTGCGTATACAGAACTTCTGGCAGCCAGACTTGCATACGAAGCTGCAGAGAAAAAAGACCTGCAGGAACTTCTGTACCTGGAAGAACTTCTGGAAGCATCCAGAATTCCTATGGAACAGAGAGAAGCTGCCAGAAAAATGGGTTCCCGTTTTGCCAAGACCATTGAAAAGCTTGGACTTTCCATCAGTGAAACAGGGATTTTCAGAGAATATCTGGATGCGAGAAAGGGAAAAGCAGTAAATCATTGCTGTATTTACGGAGTTTTCTGTGCAGAAATGCAGATTCCTCTGGATGAGGCGCTGACACATTATCTATATGCCCAGACATCTGCAATCATCACCAACTGCGTAAAAACAATCCCCCTCAGCCAGACATCCGGGCAGCAGCTTCTGAGCGGATGCTATGGGGAATTTGATGAGATATTAAAGGATGTCATGAACAGAAGCGAGGAGGACTTATGTCTCTCTGCGCCTGGATTTGATATCAGAGGAATCCAGCATGAGAAGTTGTATTCCAGGCTATATATGTCTTAGCTTGAATTTGGTATTAGGTTATTCCAGGCTCAAGCGTGGATAGAAACAGAATCATGTGTATAATATGAAATCTTCAAAAATAATATGTGGAAAGTCAGTAAACAGATTATAAGAAGCTATCAACAAGTAAAGTAGAAAAGAGGAAATCGGTTATGTCATACGTAAAAATCGGAGTTGCCGGACCTGTGGGTTCCGGAAAAACAGCACTTATTGAAGCACTGTCAAGAAAGATGGCAAAGGATTACAGCATTGGTGTCATCACAAATGATATCTACACAAAAGAAGACGCCCAGTTCCTTGCAAAGAACAGCGTTCTTCCTGTAGAGAGAATCATTGGTGTAGAGACAGGTGGATGCCCTCACACAGCCATACGTGAAGACGCTTCCATGAATCTGGAAGCAGTAGATGAGATGATGGAACGCTTCCCTGATATTGAACTTCTTTTCATCGAAAGCGGCGGAGATAACCTGTCTGCAACATTCAGTCCGGAGCTGGTAGATGCAACAATCTTTGTCATTGATGTAGCAGAAGGAGATAAGATTCCGCGTAAAGGCGGTCCTGGAATCACACGTTCTGATCTTCTTGTAATTAATAAGATAGACCTGGCTCCATATGTAGGTGCAAGTCTCGAAGTAATGGAAAGAGACTCCAAAAAAATGCGTGGTGACAGACCATTCCAGTTTACAAATATCCGCGGAGATGAGAATGTAGATAAAGTAGTAGAGTGGATCAAGAAGAACGTACTCTTAGAAGGAATGTAAAGGAAAATGCCTATGGATAACAAATTCGGAAAAATATCCCGCATCAGCGCCTGCGCAGCCTTAAAAGACGGAAGGACTATTCTGGAAGATCTGTCTTTTACAGCACCATACAAGATCATGATGCCTTTCGAAAAAGAAAACGGTGGGATCCAGATTATGCCGCTCTGTGCTTCCGCAGGATTATGGCAGGCGATTCCCAGGATTTTCCTATCATGTAAAGGAAGGCGCAGATCTGGAAGTCCTGTCCCAGTCCTTTGAGAAAATCCACAAAATGGACGAAGCTCAGCCACCCGAACCATCGAAGTACAGGTAGACAAAAACGCCACATTATATTACTATCCACAGCCGGTGATTCCTTTCGCACAGTCAGCCTTTGACAGCAAAATGACTATCCATCTGGAAGACGAAACTTCCCGTTTATTCCTGTTGGAGATCATCTCCTGTGGTCGAAACGCTCATGATGAACGTTTTCAGTACCGCAGATTCTCCTCAAAAGTCCTGCTGTACAGAGGGGACAAACTCATCTATCGCGACAACACCCGCTACGAACCGGACAAAATGCCCATGGAAGGAATCGGAATGTACGAGGGCTACACACATATGGCAAACCTGTTTCTTTCTAAGATCTGCAGCAGAGATGGTGAAAATTGCAGTCAGGAATCCGGGAGTGTAAAGTCAACGGATTCAGCAATCAATCTGGAACTTCAAGAAAAAATCTGGCAGATTCTTGACGAAGATTCGGAAATAGATGGAGGCGTTACCCGTCTCACAGCCGGAGATCTGGCGTTGAGAATCTTCGGTCATCGTGCTCAGAAACTGCAACAGGTAGCGGAAAAAATCAAGAAGTTATACGAAACAGAACAAATATAAAAAATGGCGGGAAATCCCGCCATTTTTTGTGCTGATGTATAGAATTATGTCGCTGAGGCGACCCGCCGCAGGCGGAGAATCATTGAGCATCCCTTAATTGCTCTACAACGCTGCATTTCGCTGCGTTGTCATACATCATGCAAGGAATCAGCCACCCCAGCAGAAGAAATACCGGAATTGTCAGCAGGACAGGCAGAATAGTGAATCGATACTCAAAGAACCAGAACATACTGCCCAGCATTTTTCCCGCAAGAGGTCCCACCGCCAGCGACAGAATAAAGGCCGCCGCTACAGAAGACATTGCGTAAAACAACCCCTCATAGATCAGCATGGTTTTGAGCTGCCGGTTTGTCATTCCTACAGCCTGAAGCACAGCAAATTCACGGCGGCGGGAAAGAATACCGGTCATCATGGCGTTGAAGAAATTTAAGAGTCCCACCAGCCCAATGATAGCACAGAGGATACCACCGATCAGAAGGAACATCTGCCGGAACTGAGCAAACTCAGAGCGAGCCGTGGCCTTGCTTTCATACATCAAGGGCGAAAACTCACCGGCAGTGAGCTTCGATAGATATTGCTCTGCTTCGGCCTCGTCAACTTCGTCCGCTGTGTCGAACAGGTAGAGCATCGGAATGGCTGCACCACCGCTGTCCCTCTGTGCGGTATCCACAGACAAAACCGCCTCATATCCAATACCATCATAACGATAACTCATGGAAAACGGAAGCTCTACCAAGGCGCAGACCGTGTACTCTACATCTCTGGCTCCACACAGTTTTTCCTGAAGGTACTCCTCCGGTGTATCTTCGGTGCAGAGTTCCCCGGTGCGGCTGTCGATATATTTCACATCGTCCGCATAGGTAGCTGTGATCGTGTCTCCCACCTTGGGGTAGTATTCAGGATTGGGCAGATTACCGTAGTCATCTAAGGAAACCGCAATGGCAATAGCGTTATTGTTTGGCTCCAGCATAGGAGAAATATCTCCGTCGAATACTTGCAGCTTGTCAAACAGGCTGTTATCCAAAGCCTCAATTCTGGTCTTTCCCATCACCATATTGCCCCGGTGCTCCATGCGGCTCATATGGCTGTCCACCTGCTCAGCACTTTCGAACAATGCATAGTCCTGCCGCAGAGCATCCTCCGTCATCCACAGATATGCGGGTTTTCGCACAGCATATCCCGTGCCGGAAAGACTGGCCTTTGTGTTTGCTGCGATCTCCTCGATCTGTTCTGGCGTGATGAATTCATCTGCCGGGTTGTAACGGAAATAGTCGGGCGTGCTGACGATAAAATCGGCGCAGGTCATGCTGGACACATACTTCTCCATGCTGAAGCCGCCCACAAAGGCACACAGCGCATTGAACAGCGTCACCGACAGTGCCAGAGACACCACCACCAGCACCGTCTTTTTCTTGTTTCGTCCCAGATTGGCAAAGGCCATCTGATGGAGCTTTGCCCCCCGGATGCTGCGCCGTTTTTTCTTGGTCTGCATCGCATCCGTATATTTGGTAGCCTCCACCGGAGAGACCTTAGCTGCCATTTTTCCGGGCTTGGAACAGGACAAGAGCACCGTCAACAAGGCGAACAGCATAGAACCAAGGAAGATCACAGGCGATGTGCTGATGGTGGTGATGCCTGCATCCAACCGGGTGGAGCGCAAGACAACAGGAACCAAAACAGCGCCAATGCCGTAGCCCAGCAGCAACCCCGCCGGAATACCGATCAGACAAAGCAGAAGTGCCTGCTGGCGAATGATGCGTTTGAGCTGCCGGGGCGTTGTGCCAATGGTTTTCAGAAGTCCGTAAAACCGGATATCCCCTACAACAGAGATCTGGAAAATGTTATAGATGATAAGATACCCCGTGAAAATCACCAGCAGCAAAAAAGCTGCTATGGCGATCACAAGTTCCGGATCAAGCTTCGACTCCAGCTGGGATGAGGTATATCCCCAGTTGACGCCGATCCGGACGCTGTTGGGATCGGTATAGCTGTCCCATGTGTAACCAAGATCGGTATCCACCTGCTCCATCTGCCCTTGAATGTTTGTGCCGGAACCAGCATGACATTCAAATCGGTGCGGAAAGGCTGTAAACCTGTTTTCACTGCCTGCGCTTCGATGTCATCTGCGTAATCACGGCTGATGTTGATGTAATGAACAGGCATTAGTTCATCATAGTCCCAATAGCCCACCAGCGTAAAGGTATCTGTTACAGTAAAGGCGGTTTGATCCTTGTCCGTAATGGAATAGGAAACCGTGACCTCGGCGCCCAGCTCCGGCGTCACGCCAAGCAGCTGCAATGCTGCTGTATCCATGGCAACTTCTTTGCCGCTTTCGGGCATCCGTCCGGTAGTAGGGGTGGCATAGCTCCATTTAGTGCAGTTGGCATCCATGTAGCTGATCTCTGCCGGTACTTTGGCAAAGACCCCCTCCGCAGTGATACCGATTACCTTCCGTGCCCCCGCAGCCTTCACCTTTGGGTGGGCAGCGATGCGTTCCGCCTGCTCGGGGGGAAACATCCTTAAAGGTGCCATGCGCATAGCCGCCTACCTGCCGAAACTGGTAGGTTTCATAGCTGGCGTTCAGTGACAAGACAATGGTGAACATGGACGTAAATAGCAGCGTTGTCAGCGCAATGGCAAAAATGGCGATCAGATTGCGGCGACGGTTCGCATAAAGAGATTTTAAGCTGAGCTTTCGAATACATTTTCTGTTTTTGACATTCATCGTAGCCACCTCCCGTTAGTTCTGGGAGACGATCCGACCATCTTCGATACGGATAATGCGGTCTGCCATCTGTGCAATTTCTTCGTTGTGAGTGATCATTACGATTGTCTGGGCGAACTTTTGACTGGTGACTTTCAAAAGGCTCAATACATCCTGACTGGTTTTGGAATCCAGATTACCTGTCGGTTCATCTGCCAGAATGATAGCGGGTGCTGCCGCCAGCGCACGGGCAATGGCTACCCGCTGCTGTTGACCGCCTGAGAGCTGATTGGGCAGCGCATCCAGACGATCATCCAGCCCAAGTGTCTGTACAATCTGCTGTACGAAATCCTTATTGACCTTGCCACCGTCCAGCTCAATGGGTAGAACAATATTTTCATACACATTCAGCACCGGAACAAGATTATATGCTTGGAACACAAAGCCGATTTTCCTGCGGCGGAAGATGGTCAGCGCTTCCTCCTTCAGGGAGAAAATATCCTGTCCGTCCACCATGACCGTGCCGCTTGTAGGGCGATCCAGCCCGCCCAGCATGTGCAGCAGCGTGGATTTGCCGGAGCCGGATGTGCCGACAATTGCAACAAATTCGCCCTTCTTTACACTTAAATCAACTCCATCCAACGCATGAACTGCGTTATTGCCGGAGCCATAAATCTTTTTCAGGTTTTTTGCCTGTAAAACTTCCATAAATGAGTACCTCCATGAAAAATTCTGTATGTATGAAAGGAAATGATCCTTTGATACATACAGATTATCGCATAGGAATCTTTCCACATTCTTTCCGGCAGAAAATGAAATCTAACAGTTTTGATAGAATTGTTGTTATTTCGGCAGAAATATGGAAAACGTACTTCCTTTTCCCGGAACGGAAGCAACCTTGATATAACCGCCCTCGCCGGATATGATCTGTCGGGCAAGGTATAAGCCGATGCCGACCCCTTCTTGTTTCTGCACACTATTTGAGCGGTAAAAGCGAGCAAATATCTTCGCTTGCTCACTTTCCGGGATGCCTGAACCGGTATCCGATATATCGATCCTTGCAAACATTTCATAGCTTACGGCAGAAATAGTAATGGTGCCATGCTCTGTATATTTGATGGCGTTGTCTACGATATTCGCCAGCGCTTCCTCTGTCCATTTGAAGTCGAATACAGCAAAAGCATCTGTATCCTGCATTTGCAAAGACAATCCTTTTTCAGAAGCCTTGGCAGTATATTGTTCTACCACACTTTCAAGCAGCGGCTGTAGCGCTGCTTGCTGAGGGGAGAGCGAAATGATCCCGTTTTCCAGTCTGGAAAGCTTTACGAGAGAATCGATCAGAAATCGCAGCTTTTCCGATTGTTTGTACAGCGCCTCCACATTTGCCTTCGCCGATGCAGGCAGAGTTTCCTCCATCAAAAGCTCGCTGTATAACAGCAGATTTGCAATCGGCGTTTTCGTCTGGTGGGAAATGTCCGCAATCAAGGTTTTGATTTTGTCTTTTTCCTGCGCTACATTTCGAGAAGATGCTTCTGCGGCAGAAAGATAGTGTGCAAACTTTGTTTCCAAAGCAGACTGCCGGCTTTCATCAAAATTGGTTTCAGAAAAGGAGCCGGTCATGGCAGCGTCCAGCATTTTTTCGATTTCTTCCATCGTTTTTCTGGCCTTTCTCCGCTCCCATAACACAACAGCTGCCGCCGCCAGAAAACACAGCAGTATGATCACAATGCCGGTTTTATTCATCTTTTGTCACCCAGCTATAACCGATTCCATAGACGGTTTTAATATATTTCTGTGCGCCTAAGCTTATCCCTCAGACGCTTGATCGTAACAGACAAAGCATTTTCATCCACATATTCTGCGCCATCTGTCCAGATCCGGTCGACAAGGTCTCCACGGGTCATGGTGCGACCACGATTTTCAACAAGCAGACGCAGTAATTTTTGCTCTGTTTTGCTCAATTCCACTTTTGAATCTCCCACATAAAAGGTCATAGCCTCAAAGTCAAAGTGAAATAGATCCATATGGAACGGCGCGTTTTTATGGTTTGACGCTTGCTTTCGCAGTTGGGTATTCACCCTTGCCCGCAAAACCGAAAGAGAAAAGGGCTTGGTAATGTAATCATCAGCGCCCCTCTCCAGTCCGTCTACGATGTCCAGATCGGTGTCATTGGCAGTCAGCAGAATAACAGGAACTCCGGGCATGTTTCCTTGACCTCCCGGAGCAGCTCAAGCCCACTGCCATCCGGCAGATTGATATCCAGCAGGATCAGGGATACACCGCCGCAAAGCAGCTGTTCCTTCGCCGTTTTTAGGTCTTGGCAGGAAATGATCTGCCGAGCATCTGCTTTCAGCGCTTTGCATAAGCCTTGATTCAAACCGATATCATCTTCAACAATCAGTAATTGCTCCATATATCTCACTCCTTCGTTACGCAAAAGCGATTGTCGTTTCCTTTGGTGGTTTCTCATCTTCACAGTTCAGAAGATAGGCGATTGCCTTATTCGCAAAGCAATTTGTTTTCATGGTATATAAGGATTGGAAAGTAGTACTGGACTTAGCACATAGCAAGCGCAAAACAATCCCCAAGGGGGCATGAGTTACCTTGGGGGTGCTGTTATTTATCGATCCAGAGAAATCCGCAACGCACAGGAGTCTAACATATCCAAATTCTTTCTTCGTTTGTGATGCGCATGCTTATGCCATTGCTCGATTATATATCTAATTCTTAGGAGCAATGCTGCACTTTCAGCCAAAACGATGTGCAACAGCTCCTACTCGATTAACTGCTTTACGCTCCCGCATTCCTGTAGAGCAGGGGAGTACAGGATCTGATGCGGAGGCTGTTGGGGATTGCTGATCCGCTCAAACAGAAGGTCCACAGCGGCAGAGCCCATTACCTGGGGTTCCTGATCCACGCTTGTCAGGTGCAGGTATCCCGGAAGAGTCTCGTTGACCGTATCGTTGCAGATCAAGCTGATGTCATCGGGTACGCAGATGCCTGCCTGCCGGAACGCATCCTGCAGACCGGCGGCCATAGAACCATTTACACAGTATATGGCCGTATATAGCTGTTCTCTTGGGAGAGCAGCTATATGTGTGCCGATTTCATAGCCGCTCTTGTATGTCCTATCCCCGCGATATACACAATCACAGGGCAGGTCTGCATCGCGCATGGCATCCATATAGCCGCGGCAACGATTTTGGCAGGTAATGGAGCTTTCCGGGCCTGCTATATGGGCGATTTTGGTGTGCCCCTTTTGCTGCAGATAGGTCGTGGCAGATACCCGCAGCGATAATTGTCAACGGTCACAACATCCAGATCTAAGGCCTTGAGATACCGGTTTACGAGGACTACGGGCAGAGGGTAATCCTGCAGCAGGGAGATGAGGCCGGGTTCTCCACCGCA
>ENA-OQAY01000418-OQAY01000418.1-human-gut-metagenome-genome-assembly--contig:-NODE-418-length-12310-cov-0.976935_pt1 | contig 12310 bp, 11 predicted proteins | sample MGYA00242740_ERZ504537 | MGnify/ENA primary metagenome ERZ504537 (study PRJEB26092, sample SAMD00036272) | human gut metagenome | host: Homo sapiens | study: EMG produced TPA metagenomics assembly of... | reverse complement strand
CGTACCGGTGCGCATCAGACCGACGTGTCCGCCGGCGACGCCGGAATCATGCAGGTTCGCGCCAGTCCGATACTCCGCACGACCGGCGACGACGTTGAATCCGAAGATGTAGGATTCGAGGAACTTATCCAAGGACTCCTGGTCGGTAACGGAACCCGCACCGTCGCCCGTAGCTACCTCGGTGAATTCCTTGCCATACGCACCGTACTTGCCGATATTATCGACCCAGGTCTTCCACTGGTCATAGCTCATATTGCGCAGCGGACCGGTGACCTTCGTGTGCTCCTCAGTCGGATAGACCACGGACAGCACGCCGGAGAGGTTGCCGGCCTTGATGAGACCGCCGAGCAAGGAGAGCGAACCGCCTTGAGCGGTATCGGCCGCTTCCATGAATCCGGTGTAGCCGCCGGCGATTTCGGCACCGTATACGCTGCGGATGCGCGCGGCGTAGGCTACGCGTTGCGGCCCGTTGTATTTGCCGTCGGTGTTCTCCTGCTTCCATGCTGCGGTGTTGTTGCCCCAGATATGGCCGCCGCGGTTACGTCCCGCATAGCCGCCGGCCATGCCGCGGCGTGTGGTCGTATCCGATGCCGCCTGTGCGCGCACCGCGCCGCCGCACACTGTGGCATCGGTCGAGCTGTTGCGAATCGTCGGCACGAAGTCCTGCACGAGCGAGAGCAGGTTGTCGAGGTTGACGAGCTTCTTGAGCACGCTGCCGTCGCCGAGTACGTTTGCCACGGCTCCCGGCTGCATGGTGCCCACGTAGCCGCCGGCCGAAACCTGGCCGATGATGTATACGAACTCATGCGAGCTCGAGTCCTGAATATGGCCGCCTTCGATGTCTCCGGCGAAGCCGCCGGCCATACCCAGTGGATCGGGCTTGTTGTTGGCGTTCCTATGGTCTGCCGTGCCGGCCAGCACGGAGTATCCGCCGATGCCGCCGGTCACATCGGAATGTTCAATCGTCGAGACGACGACATCCAGCACACTGAGTACATCGTTGAGATTGACGTTCTGGCCGAGCAGGCTCAAGCCGCCGCCCACGGCCGCCGCCGAGCCGATGTCCATTTTGCCGATGTAGCCGCCGGCATACCGAGCGGCGGTGACTGCATACGAGCTGTCTTTGCTCAGATAGGTGTCGTCGATGGATCCGATGGTTTCCAGATTCTTCGGTGCCTTGACATCAGTATGGCGCAGTTGGGTCACACTGGAATGGGACACCTGCACACCGGAACCGTATCCGATATAGCCGCCGGCGGAACCGGATTGCGTATCGGATTGGTCAAGTCGGGTGGCGGAGACGGTGAAGCCGGGATCGTCCGGGTCGGAAATCTTGTTGCCGCTGGTGGTCTCTACGGTGGTGGCATCGGAATGCACGCCCGCGTAGGAGATGAACGGCACATAGCCCTGCACCACCTGCAGCAGGTTGGCGAGATCCACCGTACCGAATTTGCCGAGCAAACTCAGGCCGCCGTTGCCAGCCGAAGCGAGCGCGCCGGAAACGACCTTGCCGCCGAAACCACCTGCGTATGCGCCGCCGGTCACATGGTCAAGGTTGACAACGGCCACGGGGTTGGTTTGCACGCGGGACTGTACACCGGCCAGCGTTGAATCGTTCTTGAGATCGGTTTCGGAGAACTGGTTGACCTTGCCGCTTTGGAAGTTTCCCGCATAGCCGCCCGCGATATCGCCCTTCGACATAACCGCCGTTGACGTACGTCACGGTGGTATCCGTATAACTTGGAATCAGATACGGTACGGCACCGAGCAGGTCGTTCACGGACAGCAGGCCGCCCTTGATGAGGTTGTCCAACACGCTGGAATCATCGGCGTTGCTAAGTGCGTCAGCGAGGCCACCGGTGGTGGAGAAGCCCACGAAACCGCCTGCCACACCATCGGACGTGCTGGTATCGGCTGTGACCGATTTGAGGTTCGTCACATGGCTTTCGCGGGTCTTGGTGCTGTTGGCCTGACCGTAGAAACCGCCCGCAGCGTAATCGGTGGTCTCGTTGTTCTCGTTCTTGCCGGTTGCCGCAACCGTGAATCCGCCAGAGATGCCGTTCACGTTCGACGCAGTGACTGCAACCGAAGAATATTGGGCAACCGATAGCAGACCGGAAAGCTTGATAAGCCCAAGCACATTGAGCCCGCCGGCACCAACGGCGTCGCCTGGTCCAGAGAAGCCAATAAAACCGCCGGCTTCTCCCCTGGCCGAGACCGTGGCCAGATTGGTAAGGTTCGTGTTGGTCACGTCACCACCGGTGGCGCATCCGATGGCACCGCCCGCATAGTATGAACCGGCCGTCACTGTCAGGCCGGATGCCGGAGCGGTGACAGACATGTTCTCCACGGTGAACGCGGCAAACTGGTCGAACTTCTTGAGCGTGGCGATATCGCCAATTTTCACCACACTGTTGAGCAACCCAGCTACCGTTGTCGGTTGCAGATTGCCGGCGATGCCACCCGCGTAGGAGCCCGTGGCCGTGACCGATTCAAGGCCTTCTATGGTGGTGGAGCGCTGCTGAGGGAAGTCACGAGGATTGTTGTACTTCCAGAACGTAAGGTTCTTGAGATGATCCTGTGAGGAGTCGCCGATCACCGTGCCCGATCCTTCGCCCACGAGACCGCCCGCGTAATCGCCACCAGCCTTAACGGTGAGGGAGCCCTTCATCTGCGTGCCGAGAATCACGGAGGGATTCACACCGACGATGGACAGCAGTTCTCCCGCACCACTACCGCTGCCGCTCAGCAATTTAGTCACAGCTTTGGTGAGCTGTTTCAACAGCGATGCATCCGTGGTATCGTCCGTACCGAGTTCCAGGCCCCATCCCACGGAGGCGAATCCGGTGAATCCTCCGGCGTAGGATCTGTCGGCAGTCACGGCGACCGAAGCCGTAATCGAATTATTGACAGCATAGGCATTGGCCATGGCACCGTTGAAGCCGCCGGCGTAGTCTCGGCCTGCACGGTGATCTTATCGTCACCGTTTACCGTCAGGCGACTGTTTTCGATGAGGCTCTGCGGACGCAGCGCAGACAGCAAGTCGACGCCAAGCGAGTTAATCAGACCGCCCACGTTGCCGTTGCGACCTACTCCGGCAAAACCACCGGCATATTGCTTTGCCCGCACGGTGAAACCATTCGTGCTCGTCACCGAAGAGTTCTCAATGATTGCACCAATCTGCGCACCGACAAAGCCGCCGGCCTGCGGGTTGTCCTTGTTGCCGATCACCACGTTCTTTTTGAACCCGTTCACCGAACTATTCGAGATAACCGGGTTGTAGTAGCCAACCGGAATCAAGGCATTCAGCCCGAGCGTGCCGGACAGCAACCAGTCCACCAAATCGCCCAGCCCGAGGAACGGGATGACGTTCAGAATCTTCGAGAGTAACTTGGTGAGCGCTCCTACGATGCCGGAAACCGCATCGTATCGAGTCGCACCCTCAACATATCCCACGAAACCACCGGTCATACGGCTTACGCTAGATACCGAAACATCTGCTACCTCGCAGTCCGTAACCTTGGTGTCCCCGTAGATACGGCCGGCAAATGCACCCGTGGCGAGGTTGGAAGGATTGTCTTTGTGCAGGTCGAGCAGATCTTGAAGTTTAAGATTTACTTGTCCGAGTGTCAATGCTTTTAACAGTAGGTCGAGCAGGCCTCCCACTGCCGAAGTGAGCGTACTGATCAAGGTCGCCGGAATATACGATTCACTCGTATGATTCGTCACCGACACATCCTGCAGCTTGAGGTTCGACACCACGGCCGTACCGACGCTGCCCAGACTGTTGTTGTTCATCACGGTCTTGTTCGTGATCGAGGCGAAGAAGCCGATGCCCTGCTGCTTGCTGACGTCCAGCTGCTTGCCCGGTTGATTGACGACCACATGCTGATGACCGGCCGAGCTGCTGTGGTATGCTCCACGCTTGCGCCATCGGTGCCGACAGCCTTCCACAGGCTAGCCACAGCGTCTGCGCTGTTGGAGACCGCGCCGAGCATGGTGCCGGAGAACATGAGTGGAGTCCACTCGGTGTTGTTGGTATCGGCCGCGTTCTTGGACAGGTCGATGTCGCGGAAGATCAGGTAGTTGGCGTCTGCGGAATAGGTCAGGCCGGTGTTGGCAGCGGAGTAGTCCGTTTGCGTGCCATCAGCACCCACGCCGTAATACTTGGTGCGGGTCCTGTTGACGCTTAACGCCGTGCATGCCAGCAGTGGACTGTCGTGGTCGGAGGCATCAGTATCGCGCAAAATATCTGAATCGGAGAGATCGGCGTCACCGGCGTATTCGGAAGACGGCGTGCCGTCCACCCACTGATAATTGAGGGGTCCTTGTCGCGTACAAGTCTGCTTGACCTTGTTGATGCGGCCAATAACCTTCTTGCCAGAACCAATCGCACGCAGCTGCTGCTCGTTACCAATCAGGATGTAGGTCTTGCCGTTGATCTCCTTGGTGACCTGACCCTCAAAGTCACGGCCGCCAAGCGCCGTCGCGGCGACCTGCACATCGGCCTTCGCCGGCGATTGATCCGTCGCATTTGAGGAATCGTTCTTGGCATCTTGAGAAGAAGCATCGTTTGGAGCCTGCGTTTGGGCTCCATCATTAGTGGAATTGCCAGCGGTAGCTTCTGCTGAGTCGTCCGCCTTATTGCCTGCCTCACCATTTGAGGATTCGGAAGAATCACCAGTAGTAGAAGATGAAGGAGATGAATCCTGCTGTGCGTCTTGATTCGTTTCGGAAGGTGTTGGCGCACCGTTTGATGTATTGGCCTCTTCTGACGTCTTATCGTCAACGTTGACATTGCGAGCAGAAGGAGCAGCTACGACAGTACCCCCCCTCAGAAATTACGGCGTTAGGAGAGCTACTCACATCGTCTATATTCTGAGCATATGCTGCAGGCACCATGCACACGATGGACAAGGAAACAGCAATAACCGAAGCAAGGCAACGCTTCAAAGACAGGCACTGCCGTCCAGATTCCTGTTCTGTTCCTCCGTTAAACCCGCAACGGACGAACTTCGATTCCGAGCTCATTGTTTCCTCTCATAGATTCGCAACCCCCTTTCGGGAGGTTACTGCATACAACTATACGGAAGAGGTTGACAAAAGAACAAAAAACGTTCATTTGCTGGGGCCGGTTAGTGTATGTCTTTCTGAGCAAAAAGAAAAAGCCCCGCAGCTATGCAGGGCTTTTCCAACGAGGTCATGAGAGAGGAAGAGAACGACCCCGTTTAATGGTTGACGAAGCTTTAGGACCTCGCCAAATCACTCATCATTCCGCACTTTCAAGTTTACGCCAATCTCACTTTCAAGTTTACGCCAATCTCGCTTTCGATTTTACGCCGACAGCACTGCTGACGATTACACTTTCGATATTGAGAAATCACAAGAAAGCAGCAAAAGGTCATAAGAAAACCCGCCCGGGAAAGAGGGAAGACTGGGCGGGTTGAGGAAGGGAAGAAAAGGAGGTCAGTTATGGATTACTTGGCGACCTCCTTGGAGTCCTTGTTCTTCGGCATAACCCAGAACTTGAGCAGCGGGTAGCTCACGATCACGGCGAGCAGGGTGTTGACCACGGAGGCGATGGTGCCAGCAATGCCAGCGCCCATGCCCCAACCCTGGCACAGACCGGTCACATAGCCCGGCAGCACAAGGTTCACAACCACGATGATCACAGCGAGGATCACGTACTTCCAAGCGGCATCCTTGAAGCTGGAGTCAGACTTGAACACCCACTTCATCTGCACGAAGAAGTTCACCACCTGGGCGAGCGCCTCGGCAAGCAGGAAGGTGAGGAAGCCGCCCAGACCGTTGCCCTGAGTGTCGTAGTTGAAGATCAGGAAGTGGAACGGCTGCGTCAGGCCCATGCCGCTGATGAAGATGGCGGTGCCGATCCACGTCACCACGAAACGGGTGATGGTGGAGATGTTCGACAGCACGTTGAACAGGATGAACTCCCAGATGTTCGGGTGGTCCTTGATCCACTGGCGGATCGGACCGACCTTCTCAGCCGGCTGCGTTGCGTTGTTATCAGTCATTGTTCAGCTCCTTTGCAGTACGCTTGTTTGCGGATTGGTTGCGGAAGAAGCCGGCGATGACGCCGCCCAATCCGCGGAAGGTGTGTCCGTTGGCGATTTTGACGATGGCGTCGACCATCGCGGAATCGACCATGCCTTGGGTCATCTTGCTCATGGCTCGAGGAGGCATGTTCAGGATGAACAGGGTGTTGAGGTCCGGAGCGCCGGTCTTCTGACGAATCTTGGCTTCCTGCTTGGTGAGCGTCTTGGCGACGGTACGTGCCACGAAGCCCTTGGAATCCACCCACGACATGATCGGATCGTTCACGCCGAACGTCACCGGCTTGCCCGGTGCCACAACCTCATGGCCGAACAGCACGGCCATTTCGGCGTCGGTCACTTCCTTGACGTGGCCGCTGAGATAATGGCCGAGCGCAGTATCCGCGGCAACCGGATTGACATCGCCTGCGACGGTGTGCGGAATTGTAAGCGGCAGGTGTTCGGCGTTGTCGCCCACCATCAGCGTCCACTCGCCGGTTTCCGTCTTCCATTCGTTGCTGGCAACGTCGAAGTGACGGAAGGTGTAACGGTCGAAATCGATGTGCACGCTCTTGCTTTCGTGTGCGGCAAGCGAAACCTTGGCGAAGCCCTTGAGCTCGCGATCCGGACGCAACACGCCACCCTGCGGACCGCGCACGTACAGCTGTACAACGGTCGAACCGGCAACATCGGAATCGTTGCTGACCATCACGTCAATGCCGTTCTCACCAGCAGTGGCGGCACTGTAGGTGAACGTGGAGTAGCTCAAGCCGTAACCGAACGGGAAGCGCACGGGCACACCGGCGGTCTCGTAATAACGGTAGCCAACGAACGGGCCTTCGCGATAGATCGCATCGCGACCAATCGCCGGATACCAACCGGAGCTCGGGCAATCCTCGTAATGCATCGGCCAGGTTTCAGCCAAGTGGCCGGACGGATTGATCTCACCGGTCAGCGCGCGCACGGTCGCGGAAGCGCCGGCCTGACCCGACAGACCCACGTAAAGCACTGCGGCAACGTCGTCAATCCACGGCAGTTCCACCGGAGAGCCGGCGACAAGCACGACCACGATCGGCTTGCCCGCGCCCTTCAGCGCTTCGACCAGATCGTTCTGCACCTGCGGAATCGCCATGGTGGAACGGTCAAGGCCTTCGGATTCGCTGCGTTCGTCAAGACCGACGACTGCAAGCACCACATCAACGCTTTCCTTGCCAGCCAGCGCGACTGCGTCTTCCACGAGCACGCGGTCAGCCTTGCCCTGGCGGTCATAGCCCTGCTCATAGCCGGCAAGCACGAGCCTTCGGCGTTCTTGACCTCTTCAAGAATGTTCTCTTCCTTGGTGGCGTTCACCTTGGAGGAGCCGGAACCCTGATAACGTGCGGTTGCGGCCATATCGCCGATCACCGCCACGCGGGTGCCGGCCTTGAATGGCAGGGTCGCGTTATCGTTCTTCAACAGCACACTGGAGCCTTCGGCCACCTTGCGTGCCACGTCGTGATGCGCTGCTGCGATATCGTCTTTGAGCAGATCGTTACGTCCAACACCGACCAGCTTGGTCGCTGCCGCGATTTTTGCGACTTCTGCGGCACGCGCGTTGATATCGGCTTCAGACAGAGTTCCCGCCTTGACCGCGCCTTCCAGCTCACGCACGGAAGTGAAGCCCGGAGACGGCATTTCCAGCGATCCGCCTGCCTTGACTGCTGCGACCGCGGAGTTGGATCCGCCCCAGTCGGAGACGACCATGCCGTCGAAGCCCCATTCGTCGCGCAGAATCTCCTGGAGCAAATGCTTGTTTTCGTGCGCGTAGACGCCGTTGATCTCGTTGTAGGAGGTCATGATGGTCAGCGGCTTGGCTTCACGTACTGCGAATTTCGAAACCGGTCAGATACAGTTCGCGCATGGTACGTTCGTCGACCACGGAGTTGCTGGCCTGGCGGCGCAGTTCCTGGCTGTTGACCGCGAAATGCTTCGGGCATGCGGAGATGCCGTTGCTCTGGATGCCGCGGATCAGGCCTGCCGCCATACGTCCGGCGACGATCGGATCTTCGGAATAGTATTCGAAGTTACGTCCGCACAGCGGGTTGCGCTTGATGTTCAGACCCGGGCCGAGCAACACGTTCACGTCAAGATCGTGCGCTTCGTTGCCGAGGGCCTCGCCCATTTCTTCGGCGAGCGCCGGATCCCAAGAATTGGCCACGGTTCCTGCGGTCGGGAAGCAGGTGGCCGGCTTGGATGCGCCGATGCCGAGATGATCGCCTTCGCCGAGCTGGCGGCGCACGCCATGGGGGCCGTCGCTCATCACGAAGCTGGGGATGTCTGCGCGGTCGTTGCCTCGCGAATCCCATTCGGATCCACCGGAAAGCATTGCGGCCTTTTCAACGACCGAAAGTTCTTCGAGTTCCATTGGTTCTCCCTTGCACTAACTCCTCGAACCCGCTTGGCCCTCCCTGAGCCTGCGCTGTTCTTGTTGCGGATGTTCTTGGCTGCATCGCATGTGAGCATCCGCCGCTAGTTTGATTGAACCAGCCTTTCGCCGCCAACCTGCGCCCCATTACACAACCTGTCGTTTTGCCCGCACAATCGGACATTCCTTAACTGATTTCGGAATCAAAGAAACTCACATGGCAGATACGTTTTTACCGCTCCGCCGCGCTTTCGTATGCGTTCCATACACACCATACGGCGTAGGAAATGAGCGGACAGATGGTGGCGGAAATAATCACGTCGGTCGGATAGTGCAAGCCGAGCAGCAATCGCGAACAGGCGACCGCCGCGACAAGCGCGACAGCGCCGATGACCGCCCTGCGGAGGAACACCTGTCTTCCGTTTGCACGCCCGTCATCTTCTCCGTCGGGGAAGCATTTGCGCGCGAAATTACGCACGGTAAGAATCATCATGACCGATACGATCACCGCGGCTGCCGTGTGACCACTCGGGAAACTTGGATCGCCCGGCAATAGATCACTGCCGACGGAAGTAATCGGACGGGGGCGTTCGACCAGCCATTTGACACCGGTCACGTACAGTATCGGCGCCGCCGACACGACGACATCGCGGATGACGACGCGCCTGCTGCCGGTAATACGCAAATCGACAGCGGCAAGCGCGGCGACGATTGCGATGCAGCCTACCGTTGAAAACAAATACGCAAGTACCGTAGAGCAGTCGCGCAACCCTTCTGGCAGCGCCGCTAAAGCCTGCAAAATATTGGTTTCACGCATTGTCGCGATTGCCGAATTGCGCAGTGCGACGCCAATCATAGGCACAATGCCGCACAATATGGCGGTTGCGATTACCACAGCCGCCGCTCTCGCGATGCTTCCGTTCTTCATATGCATGATTTCAGTTAAGCACAGTTCACCATACCGTTGCCGTATGTTCACATCCGAGGTACCCCCGAAAATCGAGGATTATCCTTCAGGGGGCTTCCCCGACACGCGCGCTGCAGACGGCCGCGCAACACAAATATGGCATACCCACACGGGAAGTACCGCGAACGATGCGAGAATCGGAATTGGCGTTTAAGAAGGAAAGAAGGAAATATGACCGAACCGATCGCAATGACCATACGCCATATGAAAATCGAGGATTATCCGCTGGTATACGGACTGTGGACGCGATGCACAGGTTTCACTATGAGGGATATAGACGATTGCGAGGATGCGATAAAGACGTTTCTCAAACGCAATCCCGACACCTGTTTCGTAACTGAGGACGATGACGGAAGGATCATTGGCGCGATTCTTGCCGGCAACGACGGAAGACGGTCGCGCATCTACCACACGGCGGTCGACCCCGACGCACGCGGTAGGGGCATTGGCTCGATGTTGGTGGGCCGTGTGGTTGAAACGCTTCGTGCGATCGGTCTGCCGAAAGTCGCTGTCGGAGTATTGCCCGCAGACAACGATGCCGGGCAACGATTTCTGGGAACGGCAGGGCTTTGCAGTCCGTGACGATTTGGTTTATCGAGAACTGCCGTTGTAATAACGAACCATCCACGATGCCGTGCACGTCGCCCCAGCCCACGTTGTTCGCGAACAGTGAGTAGAAGCCCCGTACCGCCCCTCTCATGGACACGTAGGCAACGGTAAGGCCGCGGTCCAACGCATTCATTACGTGACGCAGCAGCCACACATCAAGAGGGCCCCTACCACGATGGAAGTCCGAAAAGGCCATTGATGGTGGATCTCTGTTCGGACGGAAGACACGGTTTAGGCGAACGAGCTACGCCTTGGTTAGCTTCTTGTGCCTGAGAGTGTAAACAGCATCGGCGGAATCGGCGACACGCTTGGAATGCGTCACCACAATGACACATTTACCGAGTTGATGAGCGGCATGCCGCAAAAGATCAATCACTTCATCAGTCATTTCCGGATCCAGGCTGCCGGTCGGTTCATCCGCCAGAATCGCGCGGCCGGGCGCCACTAGGGCGCGGCCGACCGCCACTCGCTGACGTTGTCCGCCCGACAGGTGCATGATGTTGCGCTTCGATTCCTCACGGCTCAGTCCCAAATCCTCGAGGATCTTCATATCGGCCTTGGGATTGACCAGGCGCAGATTCTCTTCGGGGGTGAGATAGTCGATCAGATTATGGTCCTGGAACACCAAGGACACGTGCTCGCGACGGTGCTTTGAATAACCCGTCGCAGCTATATCCTCGCCCTCAAAACGAACCACTCCATCAGAGGGGGCATCCAGACCGGCCAACAGAGACAGCAAAGTGCTCTTTCCCGCTCCCGATGGACCGGTTATCGCATACATCTTTCCGGATTCGAAATCTGCGTTCACGTCCGAAAGAACGCGAATCTTCGCCGCGCCATATGAGTAATTGACATGGTCCAATTGCAGACAGATAGTCATGATTAGTATCTCCTAACGCATAGAGGAAAGAATGGATTTCGGGGATTTGGCCAGCACTGCGGCGCACGACACGGCAAGCGCGATTGCGATGACCGCGCATCCGAGCAGCAGGATGAGCAGCGTCTGTTCCGGCGGCAGAGCCTCCACCTGCAATGATTCAAGAGGTGCGACTCCCGAATCGTGCAGCAGGAGCGAGGACACGTAACCGGACAATAGGGAGCCCGTTCCCAGCGAGCACAGGGCGGCGACCACAGCCATGAGACCGGTTTCGATCGCGAACTGGGCGATAATCTGCATCTTGCCGATGCCGAGGGCCAGAAGGGTGCCTATCTCATGGATGCGTGAGCGAATCCAGAAGACAAGCGCCATGCCCAATACCAGCACATCGGCCAGGCAGACGGACAACAGCACCATGCGGACCAGATCGCGTACCGTTTCCACCGACTGCAGCACGCCGGAAAGCTGCGCCGAGTCATCGGTGACGCCATACTCGCTTCCGGCGATTTTTTGCTTGGGCCATTGCTGCGGAAAGATCCCGCGGATTATCCGAGAGGCACCGGATCGTGCCGACCCGTTCCTCTCCGGTCAGCGCGGAAACCACTTGAGCGCCCGAATAGATGAGATTCTCCGATGCGTCCGATGGCATAGGGCTCTGTGCCTGTACATTGCCAGAGAAGATTCCGGCCACGCGAACGGTGGAATCGCGGCCTTCCTGACTGAGTCGGAAGGTCGATCCCACCGATAGTCCATTCTCACGTGCGAAATCCCGGTGAATCAGTACGTTCCGGCCATTACCTGAAATGTGGTGTCCTTGTTCCAACCGGTACAGGCCGCTTTGGAACTCTTCGGACAACGAGGAGTCAGTGGTGCCCAGCACGCTGACCTGCGTGGATAGGCCGGAATCCAGTCGAGGACCATGTTCGGGGACAACCGGATGCGCGCCATCCACCTGCGCCAGGGTCTTACGTTCGTAAACGGTTTTCCCTACGCCGGGGATGCGTGAGAACCGGCTCGCTTCCTTTGGGCTGACGGGATTCTCGCCGGTGTCGACGGTAAAACCCATTCCCAGGCTTCCGCCGATATCGTCGGACATTTTCTGAAGCGCCGTTGACGCTCCGACCTGAGCCACGAGACTGGTGAAAACCATCAGCATCAACAGTCCGATGATTCCGCTGCGTACCGGTTTACGTACGATTGCCAGCGTGGCACGCTTCCACACGTTCATGCCCGTCATCGGAGCTCCGACAGGCTTCGTGGCGACTTGCGCAGCATCGGTATGCACGATATGGCGACGCATACCAGCATCACCGCCAGCAGGCCGAGCGATACATACAGTACGGCGGTTGTGTCGATCGATACCGTGAGCGAATCCAAGGTACGAACCGACATATTGGACT
>ENA-OQAY01000417-OQAY01000417.1-human-gut-metagenome-genome-assembly--contig:-NODE-417-length-12326-cov-0.859087_pt1 | contig 12326 bp, 25 predicted proteins | sample MGYA00242740_ERZ504537 | MGnify/ENA primary metagenome ERZ504537 (study PRJEB26092, sample SAMD00036272) | human gut metagenome | host: Homo sapiens | study: EMG produced TPA metagenomics assembly of... | reverse complement strand
GAAAAACAGGTTAAAGAAAAATCGAAAACAGAAAATAAACAACAAGAGTATTTTTCAATATTCTGGGCTTCATATCCTAAAAAAGTTGGTAAAGGTGCTGCAGAAAAAAGCTGGAAAAAAATAAAACCAACTAAAGATTTGTTAGAAAAAATGTTAAATGCTATAGAAATTGCTAAACAGTCTATGCAGTGGAACAAGGATAATGGTCAATATATTCCCAATCCAGCAACGTGGCTAAATCAAAAACGTTGGGAGGATGAGATTATCATAGACAATAAATACAGTAATAAATCTAAAAATTCAAATAATATGCCAAGTGCAATGACTACGGCACAAAAAGCTTTAGATTTATTAGAACAAATGGGTGGATAATAATGGATTCAAAACTACATCAAGCAGAAATAATAAAATTATTAACACCATATCTGTCATTATTTCCACATAGTAAAGTAGATAGCTTGGGATTAGTTATTTATGCTAAATCTTTAACAGAATTATCTTTAGCTCAAATAGAGGTGGCAATGTTGAAGCTTATTAGAAAGGTAGATTTCTTCCCTACTGTTCATCAAATTTTTGAAGAAGCTAAAAATATAGATGAACTTGTAAATGAAAAAAGTTTACCTACTGCAGAAGAAGCATGGGGCGAAGCTATGGAGCAGGTCCGTAAAAATCACATCTATAAAGAATGGCAATATAGTTGTGATGAAGTTAAAGAAGCTGTAAAACTTTTCGGAATTACTGAATTGTGTAGTTTAAAAAGTGAAGAAGTTGGAATAGCTAGAGCTCAGTTTACAAAGTTTTACAATAGTGTTGTAAAACGTAATGAGGATAAAATTTTAAATGGTCAGATTTTGGCTAGTTTACCTGAAAAAACTTTAAAAGATTTAAAGGAAAGGAAACAAAGCTCACTTATACAAGTAAAAGATATATTAAAGAGCTTAAAAAATAAGAAATGATATTTTATACAGTTATAAGATTCAATTTATATAGAAATGGATCAGTAAGAAAATATCAAAGACTGTATAAAACTCCAAGAAAATTTAAAACAAAAGAAAAAGCTGTAAGGTATGCCAATGAATTATTTAAGAATAAAAACTGCTTGTGTATACAAGTGGATCTAAATGATGAATTTGGTGTAATTGAAACAGTTTTTGAAAAAACCAGATGATCCAGGAGGCATAAAGATGGCTACATTAAGATTTGAGAGAGATGGTAATATCATTGAAATAGAAAATTATAGGGAAGAAATAAAAGAAAAATTTAATAGATTACTTGTTGAAACAAGTGAGGAGAGTAGATTTTATGACGAAGGCACAAGCTATACAATTGATGATAAAGGGCAAAAAGCTAGTTAGTACAGATGTAGGATTTCATTATTTTTATATTCAATATAAAAATCATAAGTTCGTTGATAGTTTAGGAAACGAGGTTAATATTAACGTCTTAAATGGCGTGTGGAGTATATATGAACCTAATTTGGTAGATAAATTTATAAATAAATTGTGGGGAATTTGAGTGTTTAATAGGAAATACTTTGCTTATGAAATAGAAAATATGGAAAAAGAATTAATAGCAGATACTAAACATTATGTATTATTTGGAGGAATTGTTCTTTTAGCAATAATTTTAATGAGTGTTGTTGTTTTGTATGACTAAATCAATATTAACAGAAGAACAAAAAGCTTATTTATTGAGAATTGCTCCAAATAGATTTAATAAAGAAATAACTTTATTGATAAATAATAAATTTAAGACTAATTTTACAGAAAACCAGATAAAACATTACAAAAAACATAATAAAATTAAGTCCTTTAACGATGATAAGTTAAAGGAAATAAAATCAATACAGGTGGCAAAATATAGAAAAGTTTTGCCGATAGGAAGTGAGACTGTTTGGAGTGATGGATTTATATGGATAAAAGTAAAAGCTGATCCAGCTAAATGGAGATTAAAACACCACGTTATTTGGGAAGAATTTCATAAAAGGAAAATACCCCAAAATTATGTTGTTATATTTTTGGATGGCAATAAAAGAAATTTTGATATAAAAAACTTAGAACTACTATCAAAAGAAGAATATTGTTATTTAAATAACAAACACATAATTTTTAAAAACTCGGAATTAACAAAGAGCTATTGTAATTTATGTAAATTGATGTCTTTAAGAAAGAAAAGGAAGATATAAAAAATGAATAATAATTTGGATACTTTAAATCAAGTATTATTTGAACAATTAAATCGGTTATCTGATAGAAATTTGAAATCAGATAAATTAAGAAAAGAAATAGAAAGGACTACATGTATAGAAAAGATATCTAAGCAGATAATAGAAAGTGGTTATCTAAGGCTAAAAGCTCTGCAAATAAGAGACGATAGTCTTAGAGCTGATACAGATATGCCGAAAATGTTTTCGTTAGATGAGGAGATAAACCATGAAAATAAAAAGTAAATTTTTAAATTTTATAAAATATCTATTGAAAAAAATAAATAATATAAAATCTGGTACCACAGATAATGAAAATAGTAATGAAAATAATATTATGGTTTCATGCAATAAAAATATAGGAATTAATAATGAAAAGATATCCCAAAATAATAGATTAAGATTTAATAATAGAAGATGTAATATCGGAAAAATGTTACTTCGACCAATTAATCTAAAAAAAGGTGAAAAAATGAATGAGTAAATTTATAGAAATAACAAATGATAATGATTATGAAATATTGATTAATTTGAATGATATCAAAGAAATAAAAATTGAAGATACAGACTATACAAATATAAATGAAGCACAGTTAATCGCCATAAGAAATAATGGTGAAAAAATCATTTTAGATGAAGGTGATTATGCGGAGATGAAAAGTTCATATTATTATTTATATGATTTTATAGACGTGATTAAACTATGACTACATGGACGATAGAACAATAAAACAAGCAGGATATAATGTATCATCTGCGATTATAAAACCTAAAAATAAATATAATAATAAGGTTACACATATAGGTAATCTTAGATTTGATAGCAAAAAAGAGTATGAATATTATTTAAAACTTTTGTCATTAAAAAAGGCTGGAGTTGTAAAGTATTTTGTGATGCAAAAAGATTTTACATTACAAGAGGCTTTTACAACAGAGAAAGGTGAAAAAGTAAAACCTATTCGTTATAGAGCAGATTTTGTAGTTACTTATGCTAACGGTACAGAGGAAGTAGTAGACGTGAAGGGGATGAAAACAAGAGTATATATTAATAAAAGAAAGCAATTATTAAAAAAGTATCCAAATATCAATTTTAAGGAGGTTTAAAAGTATCATTTTGAAACTTTGAATACTTTGGGATACTTAGAAAGGAGATTATAGTTATGAAAAACGAACATTTAATTAAACAATTTATGGAAGAAAATGGAATTGATTTTGATAAAGAATTTTATGTTGATTTTGGAGAAGAACAAGAAGTATTTAATATAGATAATTTTAAAAAATATACTATTTTACAAAATGATGACTATATTTATTTTGAGGATGATACTGGCGAAGATATTTCCTATGAAAAAATGGGAAAAATAATGTTTGATGATGAAGTTCATGTTATTAGTAAGGATTATTTTGAAAAAAATGATGAACTATTACATTAGTATTTCCAAGTTATGTGATAGTTTTTATAATAATGGCTCAGAATGTAGAAGATGTCCTGTATGTTCAGATAGTGATGGCTGTTTTTTTACAGATAGCTATGCTAAGAATGGAATAATAGAGCATTTGAATTCTTCATATATTTATTTTATGCCAAAAGATTATAAATATAAAAATAAATTATTATGTAAATATAATAATTATAAAGAGTTAGTAGATGATGTAGATTAAATAAACATAGTAGTTTTATGGGAGGAAAAAATGGAAAATATATCTACTAACAATATGTATGAACATGTTAAATCAATAAAAAATAGTTGTGATAAATATAGAAAAGAGAATGGAGGATCATGTAGAGGCTGTATATTTAATAAACTAGTTTATAAAGATGGAGATTATGATGATTTTGAATGGACTGATGAAAACGATAAGAATGATGATAATCTTACTTTTTGTGAATTGTTTTTTGATATAGGTCCATTAAATTGGGATTTAGAAGAATTTAGTAATAAAATTCATGAGGATAAGAAGAATAAATAAATATAGCGGTGTTTTTATGTTAGTTAGATTAAATAAAGATATGATATATGATTTAAAGGCTATTCGTTCTATACAAATTATTAATAATTCTATAATTTTAATTGGAATATGTGTAAATTCTAATTCAGATAATGAATTAATTAAATATGTACAGATTTCTAGTGAATTAGAAAATGTTAATTTTATTTATGATTTAATCTGGAGAGAAATTAACTATAGCCTTGTACATTATAAACAAATTTTAGATTTATATAATTTAATAAAAACATATGGTCAAGTGAAAGAAGGATAAAATTTTGAACGAAATAAATAATACAAATGATATAAACGAATATTTAGATAATGTAATATCAACGTTATGTAAAGAAAAAACGATTGCTAATATCAATTTTAGTCTTACTCAGGATAAATTTTTTAATAAATACTAATGCTATTAATGATAAAGATATATTGGTATCTCATGCTCTTTTAAGTATATATATTCTTAATAAATTTGGTGTAAGTTATGAAGATTTTGTAGAAATGTTAAAAAAAGTTAAAGCTGTTTTGAAAGGATGATATGATGCGTCAAATGAAATTAGGTGATTTTATAAAGATTAATCATGTAAAAGATTTTTCTATAAATGGTAAATGTTCTATGTGTGGAGAATGCTGTGGAGCAATATTACCTGTAAGTGAAAAGGAAATAAAAAGAATAAAAAAATATGTAATTGAACATAATATAAAAATAAATGTTAATCCAATAAATATTTTATCTGAAAAAATGATAGATTTAACGTGTCCTTTTAGAAATAATAAGGAACGAAAATGTGATATTTATGAGGTTAGACCTAAGATTTGCAGAAGCTTTATTTGTAATTTAAAAAATATAGATAATATTGATAGGATAAATAGGATATATAAAACTGTTAATATGAGAAAGATATTTGTAGGTATACAAATGAATAAGTTAGAAATTAAACAACAAATATTTAATAAGTTATATGAATTATATGTACCAGAAGAACAATTTACTGAGGAATCAGCTTTAAAGCTAATAACAGAATATTCTGCATTAAAAGGGGTTAATATTTGTTCAAAATCTCTAAATGGTCATAGACATTCTTTAATGGGAAGTTTAAGAGCTTTTAATATGTTAAACGATTTAAATATATGGGGTCCAATATATAAGAATTTTGTAAAATCTTTAGCAAAATATATCGGAGATAGAAAAGTATTAGAAGTGTGTTGTGGAAATGGATGGCTTTCTACAGGTCTTATGTTTTATGGTGTAGATATTATGCCTACAGACAATTTTAGTTGGGAATTAACAAGTAATAGGTCTAAAGTAAATGCTTATATAAGAAACATGGAAGCAGAAAAAGCAATAATAAAACATTTAGATAGAGATATAATTTTATGTTCATGGGCTCCATATGGAGATCCAGTTTTGGAAAGAATATACGATTTATCAAAACAATATAAGAAAACATTTATTTTTATTGGAGAAATAAATGGCGGTTGTTCTGGGCAAGAAGAGTTTTGGGAGAGAGAAGATTTAAAAATAAAACAATTACCAGTAGAAGTTAATTCTTTTTATGGAATAAATGATGTAGCTGTGATATTAGAATAATAGGAGATGTCTGTATGAATGTTAATGAAAATGTTTTAAACACATTATTTAGTGAGTTTTGTAAAGAAAAAAATAAAATAACAAATTTAAAAGATGTACTTAGAGATGAAGAATATATTGATTTTTATGAGTTAGAAGATGAACTAGATAAATTAGAAAAAATTTTAAAGTCAATGTACGATGTATTTCAACAAGTTATTCTAAGTCAAAGAAACATATTAATACCTACTAATATAAATATATCGAGTGAAGAACAATTTCTTAAAATTCAAAGTGAAGTGGATGAAGCACGAGCAGAATTAATAAGGTATTTATATACTATGGATAAAAACAGAAAAATAATAGCAAAAAATAATTATTTAAATGAATTATGTGATATTCAGGTTGCAGTAGAAACAGAGAAACGAAAATTATTTACTGATGAAGAAATAATGAAGGCTCATAGGTATACAAATAATAAAAATATAAAAAGAGGATATATGAATGAAAGTCCATATGCTATATACATTAGAAATCTGTTTAAGAAAAAAGATTTTTAATTAAATGAAGAGAGGTGTATTGTTATGAAAATAGTATGTAGAGAAGTAGATAAATATTCTAATCGTAGAACACTATATTATATAGTACCTGTAAAGTTTCGAGCTGGATTGATGAGAGATTTATATTTACGAGAGTTATTAAATCCAGAATTGAAATATTTTATTACAAAGTTAGATGAAAAAATTCCTGATAGAACTAAATACTGATTATCTAATGAATAAATTAGGTAAAAGAGCATTTAATTTAGATGGAACAATAAAAAATGTGAAAAACTGGATTATATCATGTAGAAGAGAAAAAAACTGCACTAAAGAAGAAGCAAGATACGTGTGGGATTATGTAATAGATGAAATTCAACAATACGAAATTAAAGATGAGGTTTTTTCTGGGGAATTATTAATTCCAATCTAGAATATATAGTTAAGGTTGATGAAAATTACTTTGAAGGTATAGAAGTAGATTGTGAATGGAGTGATTATGATAAATATTTTATGAACCACATTTGGAAAGCCTTTGTTGAACAACTAAAGCAAGAGTTAGAGGCAGAACTATGAATGAAATAAAACCGATTTTAAGATGGCCAGGGGCTAAATGGAGAATAGCAAAATGGATAGCAAGTTATTTTCCTGAACACGGAACATATCTAGAACCTTTTTTTGGGAGCGGTGCGGTATTTTTACCAACCGCCGTCTGGTTCAGAAACAATTAATGATATTGATAATAATATCGTGAACCTCTTTAAGGTTTGTAGAGATAATCCTAAAAAATTAGCTAGGAAAATAGCTATGACACCATATTCAAGAGCAGAATATATCTTTTGTAGAAATAATTATAAAGATGATAGTTGTGATGATATTGAAAGAGCTAGACGATATGTAGTTGCTGTATGGCAGGGATTTGGTGGCAAGACATATCAAGAAGTAAGTTGGGCTCATGATAGAACAAATAGTGTATTTCGACCAAAGTACTGGGCGGAGTTACCAGATAGAATATTAAATGTTTTAGGTCGTTTAAAAATGGCACAAATAGAAAATAAAAATGCTATAGAATTAATAGATATGTACAATAGAAAAAATTGTTTAATATATGCAGATCCACCTTATCTGAAAGAAACAAGAAGTAATTTGCACTATGAATATGAAATGGGGGAAATTGATGAGCATAAGAAGTTATTAGAGGCCCTTTTACATCATAAAGGCCCAGTTGTAGTAAGTAGTTATACTAATAAATTATATGATGAATGGTTGGTATTAGAAAATGGATGGGATAAAAAGACCATAAAGGTACAAGCAAACGCAGGGAAAAGTACCTTAGAATGTATTTACTTAAATAGAATGTGTGATATAGAAATAAGTTTATTTTAATATAATATTATTTTATTTATGGTGTTTAATTATGAAAACGAATTTAACTAAAGAAATAGAAAAATCTATAATACTTACAAGTAAAGCAACAGGTCCAGGTGTTTATGGTTGCTTAGAAGTTACATTAGGGGAAGGTTATGGTCATGAAAGAGTTGACTACATGACTATGGATTGCAAGGGATTTTTTAGATGTTACGAAATAAAAACATCTAAAAGTGATTTTAAAAGCAAGGCTAAGAAATCTTTTGTAGGAGATTTCAATTACTTTGTTTTTGATGCAAAAACTTATGAACAAGTAAAAACTGAAATAGACATGAAATATTATGGTGTAGGCATTTATATTTATAATGGTAAAGAATGTGTTCTTGTAAAAAAACCAATTAAAAAAAATCTGCATTTATACGATAAAACAGAACTTATGTATTGTATGGTAAGGTCATTAAGTAGATACACATTGAATATATTGAAGGAAAAATAAATAGAATGAGATAAATAATATGCAGGCATCTTGATTTTATTTTAAAATTTTTTTGAGGTGATGCATATGAAATATGATTACAATCCTTTAAGTAATCGAACAAAATCAGATCCAGTATCTGAAAATGCTATTAATAATATTATGCATAATGATAAAATTAAAGAAAAAAAAGAAGAAAGGAGCTTCATGAATAAATTTATGAAAAAATTAGCGTATTTTCTAGATAAACAAGGTTATTTCTTATTAAACATATCAGTTATATCTAAAAAATATGGTACAGAATTTAATAAAATTTATAGAAAGTAGATGTTATATGAATAAAGTAATATTAGCAGGACGTCTTGTGCGTGACCCAGAAGTGCGTTATACACAAACAGGAAAAGCAGTGGCTAGTTTTACGTTAGCTGTTAATCGTAGGTTTAGTAGCAGTGATGCTCAACAGACAGCAGATTTTATTCCTATCGTAGTATGGGATAAATTAGCTGAGGTATGTGGTAATAATTTAGTGAAAGGAAGTCAAGTTTTAATAGAAGGTCGTATTCAGATTCGCAGTTATGATGCACAAGACGGAAGTAAGCGTTATGTTACTGAAGTTATAGCTCATGAAATCGAATTTATGGGTAGCAAGCCTATTAATAATGTACAAACTCCACCACAAGCTAAATCATTTGGTTCAGAAGTTCCATGTGATGAAGAAATACCATTTTAAATTAAGGAGCTATAAATTAGCTCCTTTTATATTTTTTATAATTACCTGTATTTTTTATGCAGAGTCTTTTTGTACGATATAAAATATTATGTATTACAAAAATGGAGGTATTATAAAAATGAAACGTAGAAAAAGAGATAGTGAATTAATAAAGGCGAGTCAGTATTTAGATTCTTTATGGGAAAAAAAAGAAGATTATCTTTTAGCAGTTAAAGAACTAGATAATCTTAAAAATAATGGTAGTGTTAAAGCTACTATATATGGAGCAGAAGGTGGGCATAGTAATGGCATTAACAGGGACACTTCTAACTTTATTGTGCTGATTGAAAACCATGAAAAGCTTGTTAATGACAAAAAAGAAGAGTATTTATCTCTAAAAACAGAAATAGAAAGCATTGTACAGAAATTAAGTCAATCTAGTTATAGAATAATAATTAGAGCTATATATTTGGTAAACATGTCTCTTGAAGAAGTGGCGTATAGATATCACCATACGTATAGAACAACACAAAGAATTCATAATAAAGCATTGAGAGAGATATATAAAATAAAGTTTTCAAAAAAAAATGTCGTATGATGTCGTATAATGTCCTATAATGTCGTATTGTGCTTCATTTCAAAGATGTTATAATTATACTTGTCAAAAAAAGACAAATGTCCCTTAGCTCAATGGTTAGAGCCTTCGGCTTATATCCGAGTGGTTGTCGGTTCGATTCCGACAGGGACTACCAGTTTTAATATATATTAAGTATGTGGGAGTTAATCTATATTTAGGATTAACTCTTTTTGTTTTATAAAAGGAGTTTTAGTAAAATGCTTAACAATAGGAAAAAATATCTTTTAGTAAAAGTAATAGAAGCAGAACCAATGACACTGGGTGAATTTTATAAAAAACAAGGATATAATATACCACCTTTAGCAAATGTATATAATATTGATGGATATATTGTTTATCATAATGGAAAAACAGAATGGTATAGTTTAGATGAATTTAACCCATATACTAGAGAACTTTCTAATGGTTCTGAAATAGAAGTTAATATAATTGATAAAAATGTTTGTAAATGCGAATTTTATTCATTTATTGAGTGATTTTGAACGATAAAATGTACAATAAACAGAAAGAAGGAATAGTAATGATTAAAAACTATATTAGTGTGAAAATGGTAAAAGCTGAACCATGTAAGGCATGGAAAAAATATGGCGAACATGATGTAGGAGTAGATGGATATAAAATTTATTATCAAAATAAAGACAAATATGTATCTTGGTGCCCTAAAGAAGAATTTGAAAAACAATATTTACAATTAGAGGAAGATAATAAAATTACTCAAAAAGATGTTGATAATTTTATTACTAAAACAGAAGTAATAAAAATGGGTGATAAAACAACTGTAGTACAAGCTACATGTAAAAATGGCTTTTCTATTATTAATGGTTCTGCGTGTGTAGATGTAAAAAATTTTGATATGGAAATTGGTAAACAATGTTGTATGGAAAAAATTAAAGACCATGTTTGGGGATTTTTAGGCTTCTTACTTCAATCTGCTAAAAATGGATTTAAAGGAGATGAATAATTATGGAATTAAAAGATACAGTTAAATTAATGTTGAGTGCTGATTTTAAAGAAAGATTTCAAGCTGAATATGCACAGGATAAAAATAGAGCAGAAGGTTTAAAAAAGATGCTAGAAGCATATAAAGCAGGAACATTACCATTTAAGCCAAAATGCAGTTATGAGCTTTTATATGAACAATTAATTCATATGAGAGCTAAATTAAAAGTATTAGAAAAACGTGCAGAAATTGAAGGTATTGAATTAATTATGGATTTAAAGAGAGGTTAAAGAAATAATATGGATATTATGTTGATGATGTTAATTACTATTATTATGGTCCCAATTAGCATTGCTCTTTTTGTTATTGTCGCAGGTTTAATTGTTAGATATTTTCTTGTTAAGAAATTTAAGTTAAAAGAAGATAAACAAACAAATAGGATATTCTAAAAATATAAGGTGGGGAGGAAATGTGTCCAATGAAACATAAGAGAGTTAGCATATGAAGATTATTGTGCAGGACTGAAATATAAAGAAATCGCCGATAAATATAATGTAAAATTATCGACTATAAAATCATGGGCAACTCGATATTGGAAAAAGAAAAAGTTGCAACCAAAAGAAAAAGTTGCAACCAAAAGTATAAAAAGGTTGCAACCTCAAAACGAAGATACAAGTCATAAAATAGTAAAAGAATTAAAAGATGCAGTAATGTCTGATGATAGTCTAACTGCCGAACAACAAAAGTTTTGTATATATTATGTGATGAGTAATAATGCATTACAAAGTTATTTGAAAGCTTATAAATGCAGTTATGAATGTGCCAGTGCATCAGCTTATAGATTGTTAGGTAAAGTTAGAATAAAAGAAAAAATAAATGAGTTAAAAGAAATCATGCGTGAACATATACAGTTGGATGTTAACGACATGGTTATTTTTTTATCTAAAGTTGTTAAATCAGACATACGAGATTATTTAAAGTTTGGTAGAAGAACGATTGAGTTGTCTGAGGGCAATACAATTACAGTAAATTTTGTTGACTTATTAGATAGTGATACTGTAGATACATCATTAATTCAAGAAGTTAAGCAAGGGAGAGATGGTGTTTCATTAAAATTAGTAGATAAGCGTTGGGCTTGGGAAAAATTAGAAAAATTATTAGGATGGACCACACAAGAAGAAGCATCAGAAGAAGTAATCATTATTGATAATATTCCAGAGGTATCAGATGATGAGTAAAAAGCGAATAGAATTAATAAATTTAATACAACCTGCTTTTTATAAAATACATCGTCAAATACACAATCATGAATTCACACATTTTTGGTTTGCTGGTGGTCGTGGCAGTACTAAATCGTCAAAGGTAAGTATAGATATACCTTTGTTACTTATAAAAAATCCTAGTTGCCATGCTGTTGTATTAAGACGTGTAGGTAATACATTAAGAAATAGCGTGTATCCTCAAATTAGCTGGGGGATTAATAGTTTAGGGTTAAGTAATAAGTTTGATAAAAGTATATCGCCATTAGAATTTACTTATAAAAAGACTGGCCAGAAAATATTTTTTCTAGGTTGCGATGATGAGATGAAGATAAAATCATTTAAACCACCGTTTGGATATGTAGGTATGGTATGGTTTGAGGAATGTAATCAGTTTGTTAGTATGGAACAAATACGTTCACTTCTGCAGTCATTATTGCGTGGTGGTTCGAAATACTGGGTATTTTATTCATATAATCCACCCAAAAGCAGAGATAATTGGGTAAATTTAGAAGTATTGCATGATGAACCAGATAAAATAGTAAATCATAGTTCATATTTAACTGTTCCGAGAGAATGGTTGGGAGAACAGTTTATTTTAGAAGCTGAAAAGTTAAAAAATAAAAAATTTATG
>ENA-OQAY01000416-OQAY01000416.1-human-gut-metagenome-genome-assembly--contig:-NODE-416-length-12341-cov-0.693385_pt1 | contig 12341 bp, 10 predicted proteins | sample MGYA00242740_ERZ504537 | MGnify/ENA primary metagenome ERZ504537 (study PRJEB26092, sample SAMD00036272) | human gut metagenome | host: Homo sapiens | study: EMG produced TPA metagenomics assembly of... | reverse complement strand
CGTTTTATTCGTACCATGGCTCCTATATATCCCGTTCATAAACATGATTTGGAAACCGGTGCTTATTTGGATGCTAATGGTAAGGCAACTACTGATCCGGGTGAATATATTTATGATTATGAAGGAACTCGCTTGTCGAATAATGGACGTGATGCGATAGCTGAAACAGAGTTCAATCAACGTGAACTAGTGCGTGTTAATCAGACTGGACATACTTATCTCACTTTGACTCCGGTTGAAGGGTTGAACCTTACAGCCAATTACTCTATCAATAATATTGATTATCGTCGTAAAGTCTATGAAAATCCTTATGTGGGCGATGGTACTGCAGGACCGGGCCGTTTGAACCAGATGTCTACCCGGACGCTGACTCAGACCTTTAATCAATTGATAACTTATAACAAGTCTATCGGAAATCATAACTTTGACGTTCTTTTAGGACATGAAAACTATTCTTATAAGTATGAGTATTTATATGGTATGAAGACTCAGGAAACAGTTTCGGGTATGTATGAATTTGGTAATTTCGTAAATATCAGTTCACTTAGCTCCTATACAAATACCTATAAAAAGGAAGGTTACTTTGGCCGTATCAATTATGATTATGCTCATAAATACTACGCTTCACTTTCTTATCGCCATGATGGTTCCTCGCGTTTTGCAAAAGAGAACCGTTGGGGGGATTTCTGGTCGTTCGGAGCAGGCTGGAGAATTAGTGAAGAGGCATTTATGAAGGATGTGAAATGGGTGAATAACTTGAAATTACGTGCTTCTTACGGTGAAACAGGTAATGATAATATATTGGATAGTGATGGTGATCCTGATTATTATCCTTATCAGACCTTATATGGTTTGGGATATAAAAATGGTTCAGAAGCTGGAGCCTACTTCACGGTGATAGCCAATCCCTCATTGAAATGGGAAACACAAATATCTACGGATATTGCTCTTGAATTTGGTTTGTTTGACTGTTTGACGGGTACTATTGAATATTTTAAGAAAGATTCCAAGGATTTGTTGTTTGATGTTTCTCAGCCCGCTTCTGTCGGAGTAACATCCATTATACAGAATATTGGTAAGGTCACTAATTCAGGAGTGGAAATAGAGTTGGATTATAATGCATTTAAAATAAAGACTGGAGTGTATCTGTTGGGGCCAATGCTACTTTTGTGAAGAATAAGATAAAGAACCTGCCGGCTACAATGAAAGAAAATGGATATATCAGTGGTTCTAAAAAGTGGTTGGAAGGAAAGTCCATTTATGAATTCTGGCTTCGTCAATGGCATGGGGTAGACCCTCAGACCGGTGATGGTTTATATGTGGCTGATGTAAGTAAATATAATCAAGGGAATATTGGAACAGGGGATGGAAACATTACACAGAGCCAGTTTGATGAGTATAAAAAAACAGTAGTGACTATTGATGGTAAGGAATTGACCAATTCGTATACTTATGCTAAATACGACTTCAGTGGTTCTTCTATTCCTGATGTGTTTGGTGGGTTTAATGTCAGAGTAAGTTATAAGAACTTTGATTTGGCTGCTGTATTCTCTTACCAGTTGGGCGGTCAGGTTTTGGATACTAATTATGCTACCATGATGAGTATGACTGAATTTGGTTATGCACAAAGTCCGGATTTGTTAAAAGCATGGAAACAGGCAGGGGATATTACTGAGGTTCCCCGTATAGACAATAGTGCGGCTCATACCACGAATATTGGTCAGTCTTATTCAACTCGTTGGCTTACCAGTTCGGATTATCTTAATTTAAGATCTGTCACTATTGGCTATCAGTTCCCAAAAGCTTGGTTGAGCAAAGTGATGCTTAAGAGCGCCCGTTTGAATCTGACTGCGGAAAACCTGTTCATGTTGAAAGCCCGTCAGGGATTGAATCCGATGGCTAATTATTCCGGTGTAACTTATAATGAATATATGCCGTCCCGTAATATCACGTTAGGGCTTAATGTTTCATTCTAAAAAATAAAAGAATTATGAGATCAATTAAAAATATAACATTAGGATTAGCGACAGTTGGAGTAATGTTCCTATCTGGTTGTGCCGGTGATTATCTGGATACTATTCCCTCTACCTCTGTTTCAGAAACGACAATAAACACCTCGTTGGATAATCTTTATATAGCATTGAATGGAATTCATAAAGAGATGGTTTCTCAGGAAAGTGGATATCAGTGTTTGGGCGGTGAACCCGGTTTTATGATGTCACGTGATGCAGAGGCTGATGATATGAATTGGCAGACAAATACATGGATGAGGCGGCTATTTAGGATGGCAATGCAATATGAATGAAACGAATGGTTATAATTATAAGTTCTGGCAAATTTATTATCAATGGATTCTGAATGCTAACAAAATTTTGGCGGGTTTGGAGGAAGTTGAAATAACTAGCCAGGAATTGTTTGACCAGATAAAGGGAGAAGCTTTGTGTATCCGTGCTTGGGCTCATTTTAATTTGGTACAGCTTTATGCAAAACGTTATGAAGCCGGCAAGGATAATACACAGGATGGAATTCCTTATCGTGAAAAAGCTGTGGCCGAAGAGCAGGCACGTAATTCCGTAGAAGATGTTTATGCTAAAATCAATAATGATTTGGATGAGGCTTGTATACTTTTGAGTGGAATAAAAGTAAATGATGTCAATCATTATAGCGAGATGGTGGCATGGGGATTGAAGGCACGTGTAGCATTGACCATGCAAGATTATAATAATGCGGCGGTTTATGCAGGGAAGTCTATTTCTTTAGCTGAAGCAGGTGGTCACCAGTTGATGACTGGCAGTCAGTTGAATTGTGGGTTTGCCAATATTACGACGGACACTAAAGAAGCGATGTATGCTGCAATGACTCCCGATGATAAGACTGTTTATTTTTATTCTTATTATGCATATATGTCATGGAACTTTAACTCCAGTGCCATTCGTCAGGGAGTGAAGTGCATAAATGTGGATGCTTATGAAACGATGTCTGAAACAGACTTACGGCGTGCGTGGTGGGATCCGACTGGGGAAGCATCTGTTCCGTCATCAAGTTATGCAAAGAATGCTTATCAAAACCGTAAGTTTACTGCCCGTTCTACAGCCGATGCTGTAGGTGATGTCGCATTTATGCGTTTGGCAGAAATGTATCTCACCCAGGCTGAAGCTTTAGCTCGTGCAGGAAAAGATAGTGAGGCGCAGACTGTGTTTACTAAATTCCAGATAACCCGCGATCCCTCTTATGTCTCGAAAGGTAATACTGGTGATGCTTTGGCAGAGGAAATTATGAATAGTCGCCGGGTGGAATTATGGGGTGAAGGTTTTCGTTTTTATGATTTGAAACGTTTGCATATGTCCATTAAGCGTGGATCAAATTTTGATATAGCTTTCTGTACTTTCCTTGAAAAGGATAAAGATGCACAAGGTTGGGTGTGGGAGATACCTAAAATTGAAACAGACTTTAATTCACTTTGTACGAAGAACTATTAATAATTCTCTCTAACACATAAATTTTCTCTTAAAGGAGGTGGGCAGACTTTTTCTTGAAAGTTTTGTACCACCTTTTTGCTTAACATAACCTTTGTTTTACAAGGCCGATAGCTTTTCTGGTTTTCTTTTTGTATTACTAGGGTTGTCTAATATCAATTTTTGTTGATGTTTTTGGGTAATTTAGAAGAAATGGATTTAATTTATACTTGTTCTAATTGCTATAATCCATTGTTTTGAATGAAGTAAAGAACCTGTAAACACAAAATAAGTGTAAACAGATTCTTTACTATTGTTTAAAATGATAAACTATTTAGGTGAAAAAGTTTATTCCTCTTCGTCCAGTAAAATGTTCATAATCTGAACAGCTGCTTTGGCAACAGAAGTTCCGGGGCCGAAGATTGCTACAACACCTGCCTTGTATAAGAAGTCATAGTCTTGAGCGGGGATAACACCACCAGCGATAACTAAAATATCTTCACGACCTAATTTCTTTAATTCTTCAATAATCTGCGGGATCAGTGTCTTATGTCCGGCAGCCAATGAAGAAACACCTACTACATGAACGTCGTTTTCCACTGCGTCACGAGCAGCTTCGGCAGGAGTTTGGAACAACGGTCCCATATCTACGTCGAAACCACAGTCGGCATAACCTGTTGCAACTACTTTTGCACCACGGTCGTGTCCGTCCTGTCCCATCTTGGCAATCATGATACGCGGACGGCGGCCTTCCTTCTTTGCAAATTCTTCGGTCAGTTCGCAAGCTTTTGCGAAGTCTGTATCCTTTTTACTTTCTGATGAGTACACGCCTGATATAGTTCTGATTACTGCTTTATAACGTCCTACAATTGTTTCACAAGCATCCGAAATCTCGCCCAAGGTAGCACGGACATGAGCCGCCTCTACAGCCAGTTCCAGCAAATTGCCTTTACCTGTCTTTACACATTCGGTGATGGCTGCTAAAGCTTTGTCTACTTCTGCTTGATTGCGGCCTTCTTTCAAACGCTTCAGATTTTCAATTTGTTCCAAACGCACAGCTGTATTGTCTACTTCAAGGATATCGATAGGATCCTCTTTTTCCAAACGATATCTGTTGGTGCCGACAATTGTCTGGGCACCGGAGTCGATACGGGCCTGAGTACGTGCCGCAGCTTCTTCAATACGCATTTTGGGTACTCCGGTTTCGATAGCTTTCGCCATACCGCCCAAGCTTTCAATTTCCTGAATATGTTCCCAAGCCTTGTGAGCCAATTCGTTAGTTAAAGATTCTACATAGTAAGAACCACCCCATGGGTCAACGTTCTTGCAAACATATGTTTCTTCCTGAATATAAATCTGAGTATTACGTGCGATACGTGCAGAGAAGTCGGTGGGCAATGCAAATTGCCTCATCCAATGCGTTTGGTGTGCAGTGACTGGGTGTGTCCCAATGCTGCTGCCATAGCTTCAATACAAGTACGACCTACATTGTTGAATGGATCTTGCTCTGTCAATGACCAGCCCGAAGTCTGGGAATGGGTACGCAATGCCAGTGATTTTGGATTCTTCGGGTTGAACTGTTTGACAATTTTGGCCCACAACATACGTGCTGCGCGCATTTTGGCAATTTCCATAAAATGATTCATGCCGATAGCCAGAAGAATGACAGACGTGGAGCGAATGCGTCGATGTCTATACCTGCAGCGACTCCGGCCCGAAGATATTCCAAACCGTCAGCCAGTGTATAAGCCAATTCAATATCTGCTGTGGCACCTGCTTCCTGCATGTGGTAGCCCGAGATGGAGATAGAATTGAACTTAGGCATTTTTTGTGAGGTATATTCAAATATGTCAGAGATGATCTTCATGGAAAAGGCAGGTGGATAAATATATGTGTTACGCACCATAAACTCTTTTAAGATATCATTCTGGATGGTTCCGGCCATTTCTTCCAATTTAGCTCCCTGTTCCAAACCTGCATTGATGTAGAATGCCATGATGGGAAGTACGGCACCGTTCATGGTCATGGAAACAGACATCTTATTCAAAGGAATACCATCGAACAAAACTTTCATATTTTCCAATGAGCAAATAGATACACCTGCCTTACCTACGTCACCTACTACACGTTCATGGTCGGGGTCATAGCCGCGGTGTGTCGGAAGGTCGAATGCGACAGACAAGCCTTTCTGACCTGATGCCAAATTACGGCGATAGAATGCGTTGCTTTCTTCGGCAGTGGAGAAACCTGCGTACTGGCGGATAGTCCAAGGACGGAAAGTGTACATCATGGAGTACGGGCCGCGAAGATAAGGAGGAATACCTGCTACATAGTTCAAGTGCTCCATGCCTTCCAAATCTTCTTTAGTGTAAACAGGCTTCACATTAATGTGTTCCGGCGTTTTCCAGTCGGCGGTGATGCCGTTTTCTTTTTGCCACTCCATACCATTCTGAGGTTGGAATCCGGCATATATATCTATATTTTTAAAATTCGGTTTCATTGTTCTTCCTTACTTAATTCCTAACTTAGCGTTGTATTCTTTCAATGTGTCCAATACGTTAACACGTACATGGATAAAGTTTTCGATGCCTGCGGCTTTCAGCTCTTCCATACAAGCAGGAGCACCTGCAACAATGAAGATGGCTCTTCCATCTAATGCCTTGAATGCAGGAATAGCATATTCTGCGTATTCATCATCGCTGGAACAGATAACTACGATGTCTGCACCGGCTTTCATAGCTGCTTCGACACCGGCCTCTACTGTGGGGAAGCCCAAATTGTCGATTACTTCGTAACCGGCACAAGCCAAGAAGTTGCATGAGAATTGGGCACGTGCTTGGCGCATGGCCAGATTACCGATAGTTAGCATAAATGCTTTCGGGCGTTTGCCGGATTTCTCTGTCTGCAAACGAAGTACTTCAAACTGGCTGGCAGCACGGTCGAAGTTTAATGTGGCAAACGGTTTTTCACAGTTGTCATGATTGCCTCCACAACAACATTTGGCTTCTACAGGAGCCTTTTCGCCTGCTTTTTCATTGAAGTTAGGATATTGGTTGGTACCCAGTAGAATTTCTTTGCGTTTTGAAACGGAGTCGTGGCGGACCTTGTTGCTTGCGTTGATCGCTTCCTGTACTTTTCCTGCTTTGACTGCTTCCAGCATTCCTCCTTCGTCTTCCACTTTCAAGAATAACTCCCATGCCTGTGTGGCAATAGAAATTGTTAAATTTTCAATAAAGTAAGAACCCGCGGCGGGGTCAACTACTTTGTTGAAATGACATTCTTCTTTTAGCAATAACTGTTGGTTACGGGCGATACGTTCAGAGAAGTCGTCCGGAGTTTCGTAAGTCTTGTCAAACGGGGTTACAGTGATGGAGTTGACTCCTGCCAAGGCGGCACTCATCGCTTCGGTTTGAGTGCGGAGCAGGTTTACATGTGCGTCAAACAAAGTCAGGTTGAAAGTGGATGTTTCAGCATGTGCCACCATTTTGCAGGCACAGAAACAAGTGCCGTCTTCCGCTTTGTTCGGACATTCGGGTTGGCAGTTGCATTGAGGATGATATTCTTTTACGATGTCCGCCCATAACATACGTGCTGCGCGGAACTTGGCAATTTCTAGAAAATAGTTGGAACTGATGCCGAAATTGAATTTTATTTTCTTGGCAGCCAGTGCGGCAGGAACTCCTGCTTCTACCAGCTTGCTCAGATATTCGTTACCCCAAGCCAATGCATAGCCCAGTTCTTGTGAAATATAAGATCCGGCATTGTTCAGTTCTATCGCATTGACACAGATACAACGGAATTTAGGTAGCGGAGCCAGTACTTCTACCAATTCTTTGGCGGTAGTGATGAAATTGCTAAGGTCTTTGCCTTTTACCATCATTTTACCCATAGGGTCATAGTTGACGGAGCCTTGCAACTTGGTCAGGTCGTATCCTTTCTTTTGGAAGTAAGCAACCAATAATTTGGCTAATTCCACCGTATGTCCTTGGCAAGTGGAGAAGTTTAACTCAATGCATTCCGCACAGATATCATTCAATAATGTTTCGATATATTCAGGACTGAGATCTTTCTTCTTTACGTAGAATCCCAATGAGTCAACACCTTTGTTCAAAATATCCAGTGCTTTAGCATTGGCTTCTTTAGGACACTCTACTTTGATTTCTTGACGCACGAACCAAGTATTGTCGTTTTTCTTCGTGCCTCTTACATAGGGGAATTCTCCGGGTAGTCCTTCGGTTGTTTTCAAACCTTCCAGATCTTCCTGGCGATAAAATGGTTTTACTTTAAAACCTTCGTTGGTTCTCCAAACCAATTTCTTTTCAAAATCAGCGCCTTTCAAGTCTGCTGTAATCTTTTCCATCCACTGTTCCGTAGAAACGGCTGGGAAGTCCGAAAAGAGTTTCTCTTTACTATCTGCCATAGTTTATTCGGTATTAATATTTAAGAATTATATCACATACTTTTTCAATAGTACGGGCAAATATACTAAAACCTTTTAAATAGAATCCTTTTTTTAGCTATTTTCATAAAGGAGAAAGAGAGGTTTCTGTCATTTTGTTAACTGACGAAAGCAAAAGATGTTCTTATTGCAAAGTGGATATTGCAAAATAAATAAGAATCATGAAATAATAGTTTTCAAATTGTTGGGTTGAGTGAGGGGAATTCATTAATTTTGCGGCAATTTTATAAAAACATAGTATTATATCATGGACTGGTTACAAAATCTATTATTTGATGAAAACTCAATAGCGCATATCGTGCTGCTTTATTCTTTTGTGATTGCAGTAGGAGTGTTGCTGGGAAAAATTAAATTTTTCGGAGTATCGTTAGGTGTTACTTTTGTTTTGTTTACCGGTATTGTCTGCGGACATTTCGGTTTAACGGGGAATACACAGATACTTACATTTTTACAGGATTTCGGACTAATATTGTTCGTGTTCTGTATCGGACTTCAGGTAGGTCCTTCTTTTTTCTCTTCCTTCAAGAAAGGAGGGATTGCAATGAATCTAGTAGCAATGGGGATTGTCGCATTGAATATTGCTGTGGCTGTGGCTTTGTATTATGGCTTGAACGGCCGGATAGAGCTGCCTATGATGGTGGGTATTCTTTGTGGTGCAGTAACGAACACGCCGGGACTGGGTGCTGCCAACGAAGCGTTGAGCCAGTTGAATTACAATGGTCCGCAGATAGCGATGGGATATGCGTGCGCTTATCCGTTGGGAGTGCTGGGTATCATTGGTTCCATTATTGCTATCCGCTACATTTGCCGGATTAATTTGAAAAAGGAGGAAGAGGATATCGCTAAAGAAGAAGCTGCAAATCCTCATCTGACTCCTCGTATGATGCACCTGGAAGTACATAATGAGGCGTTGGCAGGAAAAACGTTGCTTCAGGTCAGAGACTTCATGGGGCGTGACTTTGTTTGTTCACGTATATTGCAGAACGGTCATGTCAGTATTCCTAATCGTGATACTGTCTTCCATCTTGGTGATCAGTTGTTTGTGGTTTGTGCAGAGGACGATGCGGAAGCCATTATTGCTTTTATCGGTCCTAAAATTGAAGTGGATTGGGAAAAGCAGGATACTCCGATGGTATCCCGCCGTATTTTGATTACACAACCTAAAATGAATGGTAAGCAATTGGGGGAATTTCATTTCAGTAGTATGTATGGTGTGAATGTGACTCGTGTCAACCGTTCAGGTATGGATATCTTCGCTTCACGTAACTTAACCTTGCAGGTAGGTGACCGTGTAATGGTGGTAGGTCCTCAGGATGCGGTGGAACGTGTTGCCAATTTGATGGGTAACTCATTGAAACGTTTGGATCATCCTAATATCGTGACTATTTTTGTGGGTATCTTCTTGGGGATTTTCTTTGGTAGTCTGCCTATTGCATTTCCAGGTATTCCTACTCCGGTAAAATTGGGTTTGGCCGGTGGTCCGTTGATTGTATCTATTTTGATAGGTCGTTTCGGATATAAATTGAAATTGGTGACTTATACCACTATGAGTGCCAATTTGATGTTGCGTGAAATTGGTATTGCTTTGTTCCTTGCCAGTGTGGGGATAAAGGCTGGTGCGAATTTTGTGAATACGGTTGTCGATGGAGATGGTCTGTTGTATGTGGGTTGTGGTTTCCTCATTACAGTTATACCTTTATTAATAATGGGAGCGGTTGCACGCTGGCATTACAAGATGAATTATTTCATGTTGATGGGGCTTATTGCAGGTAGTAACACCGATCCCCCCGCATTGGCGTATTCTAATCAGACAGCAGGTAATAATGCTCCGGCGGTAGGTTATTCTACTGTGTATCCGGTATCCATGTTCCTTCGTATTCTGACTGCCCAATTATTGATATTAATATTGGCAAGTTGATATTGGCAAAAAGTATAAAAACAATAAAGTATAACTTGTAGGAGGGGGTGTCAAAAAATGGTAGCTTGAATCATTTTTTGGCGCACCCTCTTGCTGATTAAAAGAATAAATATGATTTCAGTAGATGGATTGACCGTTGAGTTTGGCGGTACCACCTTGTTTAGTGACATATCTTTTCAGATAAATGAGAAAGACCGTATTGCCTTGATGGGGAAAAATGGTGCGGGTAAGTCTACCTTATTAAAGATTTTGGCTGGTGTACGGCAACCTAGTCGTGGAAAGGTGTCGGCTCCTAAGGATTGTGTGATAGCTTATCTTCCCCAGCATCTGATGACAGAGGATGGGCGTACTGTATTCGAGGAAGCTTCTCAGGCATTCTCGCATCTTCATGTTATGGAGGCAGAAATAGAAGCCATAAATAAGGAACTTGAAACGCGTACCGATTATGAAAGTGATTCATATATGGAGTTAATCGAGAAGGTTTCTACCATGAGTGAGAAGTTTTATTCCATTGATCTTACCCATTTTGAAGAAGATGTGGAAAAGGCTTTGCTGGGACTTGGTTTTATGCGTGAGGACTTCAATCGCCCTACCAGTGATTTCAGTGGTGGCTGGCGTATGCGTATTGAGTTGGCTAAATTATTGCTCCAGAATCCAGATGTATTATTGCTGGATGAGCCCACTAACCATCTTGATATTGAATCCATCCAGTGGTTGGAAGATTTCTTGGTCAATAGTGCCAAAGCGGTAATTGTCATCAGCCACGACCGTAAATTTGTAGATAATATCACAACCCGTACCATTGAAGTGACGATGGGGCGCATCTATGATTATAAAGTGAACTATTCCCAATATCTGATATTGCGTAAAGAACGACGCGAGCAACAGATGAAGCAATATGAGGAACAGCAGAAGATGATACAGGAAACCAAGGATTTCATAGAACGGTTCAAAGGAACTTATAGCAAAACTTTGCAAGTGCAGAGCCGTGTGAAGATGCTTGAGAAATTAGAATTGGTTGAAGTGGACGAAGAAGATACCTCAGCATTGCGGTTGAAATTCCCGCCTTCTCCACGAAGTGGAAATTACCCGGTCATTATGGACAGGGTGGGAAAGACCTATGGTGACCATGTAGTTTTCAAGGATGCCTCATTGACCATCGAGAGAGGGGATAAAGTGGCTTTTGTGGGCAAGAATGGTGAAGGTAAGTCTACTTTGGTAAAGTGTATCATGCGTGAGATAGAGCATGAAGGGACTTTAACGCTGGGACACAATGTGCAGATTGGTTATTTTGCTCAGAATCAAGCCTCTTTATTGGACGAGAACCTCACGGTTTTTCAAACGATAGATGATGTGGCGAAAGGGGAGATCCGTAATAAAATACGAGACTTGTTGGGTGCATTTATGTTTGGCGGCCCCGAAGCTTCCATGAAGAAGGTGAAAGTGCTCAGTGGTGGAGAACGTACTCGTCTTGCCATGATCAAACTATTGTTAGAACCGGTGAATCTGTTGATTTTAGATGAGCCTACCAATCACTTGGATATGAAAACCAAAGATATCCTGAAACAAGCTTTGATGGATTTTGACGGTACATTGATTGTTGTATCTCATGATCGTGACTTTTTGGACGGATTAGTGACGAAAGTGTATGAATTTGGGAATAAAAAGGTAAAAGAACATCTTTGTGGTATCTATGAGTTCCTGGAAACAAAGAAAATGGAAAGTTTGCAGGAGTTGGAAAAATAAATTAGCTTTGCATCTGTTAACTTTGGATTGGAGGTGGAGATGCAAACAATTTCTATAGATATAAATAAAGTACAAAAAGGAGACGAGGCGGAGTTTCGTCTTCTTTTTAATCTTTTCTATCCTCGTCTGATGTCTGTAGCTTGCCGTTTTGTGCCTGAACATATTGCTGAAGATATTGTACAAAGTGTTTTTGTCATGTATTGGGAACAGAAGTCTACCTTGACACCTAATGCCATTCATTCTTTCCTCTATAAATGTACACAGAATAATTGCCTGAATTATCTGAAGCACCAAGCTGTTGTGCTGGGGCATGAGGAGGAGGTGCGTTTGGCGGAAGAACGCATGGCCTTTCAGCTGGCAGGATCGGATGCCAATGAATTGTGGAATGAGGTGGTTGAGCGTGACATCCGGAAATTGTTGGAAGCTTCCATCTCTAAATTACCTCCTAAATGTCGTCAGGCTTTCGAATTGTCTTATTTTAAAGAGATGACTTATAAAGAGATAGCGGAGGCTATGCATATTTCATCCCGTACGGTGGAAGAACATGTACAGAAAGCCACAAAATTCTTGAGAGAGGATTTGAAGGAGGTATTGTTCTGCCTGTTGTTTTTGCTTCGTTAATACTTTCATGCAGGCTTTTTCTGGAGTCTGTAAAAAATAAAATGCAAAAAAAGCATTTCTTTCTTTACCTTTACCGTAGTTCTTGTTGATTATGTCTTAATAATGAAAGACAATAAAGAAAGTAAATGAAGGACGATATTTT
>ENA-OQAY01000414-OQAY01000414.1-human-gut-metagenome-genome-assembly--contig:-NODE-414-length-12386-cov-0.905294_pt1 | contig 12386 bp, 14 predicted proteins | sample MGYA00242740_ERZ504537 | MGnify/ENA primary metagenome ERZ504537 (study PRJEB26092, sample SAMD00036272) | human gut metagenome | host: Homo sapiens | study: EMG produced TPA metagenomics assembly of... | reverse complement strand
CTGCTTTTTGCACTCCTCTAAAATATCCAGAATCTGTGCCTGGTCCTCTTTGTAGAGATGATGTACCACATAGGCATTATCCCAGAAAATACGGAAATCTGCGGCTGCCGGCTTTAAGGCTGCAAATCTGCGGACCGTCTCATCCGAATAGACCACACCCTGTGGATTGGAATATTTCGGCACACACCAGATTCCTTTTACCGTCTCATCGTTATTCACATATTTTTCTACCAGATCCATATCCGGTCCATTCTCTGTCATTGGGATGTTGATCATCTCGATACCGAATGTCTCTGTGATGGCAAAATGTCTGTCATATCCCGGAACCGGGCAGAGGAATTTTACCTTATCGAGCTTACACCATGGAGTGTTGCCACAAATACCAAACATTTCTGCACGGGCAACCTGATCATACATGATATTCAGGCTGGAGTTACCATATATAATCACATTTTCCGGCTTTGTCCCGATCACATCCGCCATCAGTTTTTTAGCTTCCGGAATACCATCAAGGACACCATAGTTTCGCAGATCGGTGCCGTTTTTCACTCTTTAATGCAGTCTTAGAATCAAGCACATCAAGCATTCCCATGCTTAAATCAAGCTGGTCTGCTCCCGGCTTTCCTCTGGACATATCCAGTGCAAGACCCATGCCTTTTATTTTTTCATATTCGGCTTTGAGTGCGGTCAGCTCCTGTGTGAGTTCCTCTTTGCTCATCTCCTGATAGGTTTTCATGGTAAGTTTTCCTCCTTATTATTCCTCTGGATTTTCTTTGATTTTTTTATAATAGGCGCGAATCTGCTGCTCATATCCGTTTTCCGACGGCTCATAAAAAACCTCACCGGTCAATCCGTCCGGCAGATACTGCTGCTTCACGTAGTGGTTTTTATAATCATGGGCATATTTGTAACCTTTTCCGTGCCCAAGCTTTCCTGCCGATTTGTAGTGGGCATCCTGCAAATGCACCGGTACCGGCGGTGTCTTTGTCTCCTGCACTACACGCATGGCCTTATCAATGGCATTGATCGCGGAATTACTCTTTGGCGCACTTGCCATATAAGTAACTGCCTGTGCCAGTACAATCCGTGCTTCCGGCATTCCGAGCCGCTCCACCGCCTGTGCCGCAGCTACTGCAACCTGCAATGCCTGCGGATCAGCATTCCCGATATCCTCAGATGCCAGAATCATGATTCTTCTGGCAATAAATTTCACATCTTCCCCCGCATAAAGCATCCGTGCCAGATAATACACCGCGGCATCCGGATCTGATCCACGCATGCTCTTGATAAAAGCAGAGATCGTATCATAGTGATTATCTCCCGTCTTATCGTAGTTGATGACCCGCTTCTGAATGCACTCACTGGCCACATCCAGTGTAATGTGAATGATCCCATCCTCACTCCGGTCCGTGGTCAGAATTCCAAGTTCAATGGCGGTCAGCGCTGCACGCGCATCTCCGTTTGCCATGTCAGCTAAAAACTCCAGCGCATCATCATCCATCTGTGCATGGTAAGAACCCATGCCCTTTTCCGTATCATTGACCGCCCGAAGCAGCAATGTACGGATATCCTCCGTGGAAAGTTTCTTTAACTCAAAAATGACGGAGCGCGACAAAAGCGCAGGATTCACTTCGAAATACGGATTTTCCGTTGTGGCTCCGATCAGAATGATCGTGCCGTCCTCGACAAACGGAAGCAGATAGTCCTGCTGTCCCTTGTTGAAACGATGGATCTCATCGATAAACAGGATCGTTTTCTTTCCATACATGCCCTGATTGTTTTTTGCCGCGGCAACCACTTCCTCCATGTCTTTCTTGCCCGCCGAAGTCGCATTGATCTGCATGAACTCTGCACTTGTGGTATTGGCAATCACTTTCGCCAGCGTCGTCTTTCCCGTACCGGGCGGTCCGTAAAAGATGATGGAGCTGAGTTTATCCGCTTTGATCGCACGGTACAGCAGTTTGTCTTTCCCGACGATGTGCTGCTGCCCGACAACCTCATCAAGTGTGGTCGGACGCAACCGTGAGGCAAGCGGTGACTCATCCTTCATATTCTGTTGTCTCATATACTCAAATAAATCCATTCGTATCCAATCCCCATATGAATATCATTCAAGATCTTTTTGAATAATTTTTGTGTGTATCCTGCATTTTTATTCTTTGCAGGAATTTTTCCACAAACTTCTTTACGCTTTGTTCTTTGCGATATTTCTATGTAATTTCTATTATTCTTTCATTTCCCGCTTATCTCATTTTGAAAGAAAAAGCGTCAGGAAATTCATTTCATCCTTATAAGGATACATGATTTCCTGACGCTTGACAAGTTATTATTGAGATTTTTTTACATAAATATTGCTTTTATTTTTGTACAGATGCTGTAAGTGCACCATCCTTCACGTCAATGAGGATCGTATCTCCCTGCCGTACCTGATCTTCGAGAATCAGTTTTGCAGAGAGGGTCTCTACATGCTTTTGCAGGAACCGCTTCAATGGTCTTGCACCATAAACCGGATCGTAACCATGTTCAACCACAAAGTGCTCCGCTTCCGGTGACAATGCCACCTTGATCTCACGATCAGAAAGACGTTTGTTCAGATCATCCATCAGCAGACGGATGATGCCACCAATATTTTCTTTTGACAGTGGCTTAAACATAATAATCTCATCCAGACGGTTCAAAAATTCCGGTCGGAAATGTCCCTGCAGATCTTCCATGACTTCTTTTTCTGCCTCCGGCGAAATGTTGCCATCTGCATCAATGCCATCCAGCAGATACTGCGATCCAAGGTTACTGGTCATAATAATGATCGTGTTCTTGAAATCTACGGTACGTCCCTGTGAATCTGTGATCCGCCCGTCATCAAGTACCTGTAACAGTACGTTAAAGACATCCGGATGTGCCTTTTCCACCTCATCAAACAGGACAACAGAATACGGTTTTCTCCGCACAGCTTCTGTCAGCTGGCCGCCTTCATCGTATCCGACATATCCTGGAGGCGCTCCGATCAGCCGGGACACGGAGTATTTCTCCATGTATTCACTCATATCAAGACGCACCATGTTGGATTCATCGTCAAACAGGCTGGCAGCAAGTGCTTTTGCAAGTTCGGTCTTGCCGACACCGGTCGGTCCCAAAAACAGGAACGAACCAATTGGTTTGGTCGGATCTTTGATTCCTGCTTTGGAACGGATAATCGCCTCGGTCACTTTGGTAACACCATCGTCCTGGCCTACCACACGTTTGTGGAGTTCCTCATCCAGGTGCAGTGTCTTGTTCCGCTCGCTTTCGCTTAACTTCGCAACCGGGATTCCCGTCCAGCGGGAAATGATCTTTGCAATCTCTTCATCGGTGACATTTTCGTGTACCAGAGACAGATCACGGTCTTTGAGTTTATCTTCCTCAATTTCCAGTTCTTTCTGTAATCCAGGCAGTTTACTGTACTGCAATTCCGCAGCTTTTTCATAATCTGCGTCACGCTGTGCTGCCTCAATCTCCTTCTTTGTGCTCTCAATCTGCTCTCTGACCTTGCTGACATTGTCAACTGCATCCTTTTCGGTGCTCCACTGCGCTTTTCTGGTATTAAACTCATCACGCAATTCTGCAAGTTCTTTCTGCAGATCTGCCAGACGCTCCTGACTCAGATGATCCGTCTCTTTCTTTAATGCCGTCTCCTCGATCTGCATCTGCATGATCTTCCGGTTCATCTCGTCAAGCTCTGCCGGCATGGAATCCAGCTCGGTCTTTATCATCGCACAGGCCTCATCGACCAGATCAATTGCTTTATCCGGCAGGAACCGGTCTGTGATATAACGGTTGGAAAGAACTGCTGCCGTAACAAGCGCAGAGTCCGTAATCTTAACGCCGTGGAATACTTCGTAGCGTTCCTTTAAGCCACGCAGGATGGAAATGGTATCTTCCACCGTTGGCTCATCTACCATAACCGGCTGGAAACGCCGCTCCAGGGCAGCATCTTTTTCGATATACTCCCGGTATTCGTTTAAGGTTGTGGCACCGACACAGTGCAACTCCCCTCTGGCAAGCATTGGTTTTAACAGCTGTCCGGCATCCATGGCACCATCGGTTTTTCCGGCACCGACGATTGTGTGCAGTTCATCGATAAACAGAATGATCTGTCCATCCGAATTTTTGACATCGTCAAGAACTGCTTTCAAACGTTCCTCAAATTCACCACGATACTTTGCACCGGCAACCAGTGCGCCCATATCCAGGGCAAACAGCTTCTTGTCTTTTAAGCCTTCCGGTACATCGCCTTTTACGATACGCTGTGCCAGACCCTCGACAACGGCAGTCTTACCTACACCGGGTTCACCGATCAGCACCGGGTTATTTTTGGTCTTACGGGAAAGAATCCGGACCACATTCCGGATCTCCTCATCACGGCCGATCACCGGGTCCATCTTCTGCTGTCTTGCACGCTCCACCATATCATAACCGTACTTTTCCAGTGTATCATATGTTGCTTCCGGATTATCGGAAGTGACACGCTGATTGCCGCGGACGGTAGACAATGCCTGCAGAAACCGTTCCCTTGTCAGCCCATATTCTTTCATCAGTGCTTTCATCGCCGGATTTGGATATTTGAGCATTGCAAGGAAAATATGCTCGACAGAGACATATTCATCTCCCATTGCCTTTGCCTCATCCTCTGCATGGATCAGCACATTGTTTAAATCTTTTCCGACATAGACATTGCTGTTGCTGCCGGATACTTTGACGCGCGCATCCAGTTTGCTGATCGCATTCTGGGTGAAATGCTGTACGTCAATTTCCATTTTCTCTATCAGTTTCGGGATCAGTCCCTCTTCCTGCTGTAACAGGGCAACTAACAGGTGCTCCTGCTCAATCTCCTGATTTCCATAGTCGTAGGCAAGCTTTTCGCAGTTATTGATCGCTTCTACCGACTTTTGTGTGAATTTCTGTATGTTCATAGCAAGCCCTCCTCTTAACTATCATCATGTAACTGTTCTGTTTTTTGCATCCCAGTTACTATTTTTCTCGATTACGATATTGTTATACACCCGTTTTTAGCACTCGTCAAGTATGAGTGCTAACAAAAATTCTAAAAATTTTATAAACATTGGAATATATTGTTGAATTGTCTGAAAATTGTTTTAGACATAAGTTTTTTCAATGTGACGGAAGAAGGGGGATATTCTCTTTCTCCAGAAACATCCGTTATTAATTGTAACGGATGTTTTGCCGATATAATAGACAACACAAACGATGATCTATTACAGAAAGGAACTTTTCATGCAGATTTATTTATCACTGATGTCCCAGAAGAATCCCTCATCCGATTCCTCATCCTATGATCTTTCTTCTCCTCAGGGACGCATGCTCTATGTGAGAGAAACAACCAATGCCGCATTTTCTTCCTGGACTTCTCCCCTGCAAAGACAGGACCCTGATACACAGGAAGAAAAAAACAGGAAATGCTCTCCCGCATTATGGGAAAATTAAAAAGTGGGAAGAAACTTTCTGCCAAAGAGCTGGATTTTCTGCGGCGTACCGATCCAATTCTGTATGCCCACGCCCTACGCGTCCAACGAATGGCGGAGGCTTTAAAACAGCAGCTCTCCCATGCAAAAAGCAAGCAGGAAGCAAATGATATGATTACATCTGCGATTGCCGGGGTCTCGGACAAAGATCCGGACAAAGAATATCTGCTGGCTGCTTACAATGAAGTTTCCAAAAATTTTCATAAATCACCGGCTTATCAGCGTCTGCCAAACACTCCGGAAGATGCCAAAAAAAGAAAAACGAACAATCCGAATGCTCATTTTTCCGATGATGAGGACACGAATGACGATACGGATGATCTCCTGTCATGGACCCCGCTTCAGGAAATTATTGATGCGGCTCCAACACTAGAATGTCAGGGCTAGGCTTATATAGCTGGAACATTATTATTTCAAGTAGTGTTCCAGCTTTTCATTTACACACAGACGGATTTCCTCTGCAACACGTTCACAGTATGTCTTTTTCATACCCGCCTGCACACCAACTGCTACTAATTCCTTTTTCCCCGGATTTTTGCCATTTCCATCTACAGTGGTTGTGTGCTCACTATAATACGTATTACTGTATGTGAGATCATAGGCAGGACTTAAACGCCACATATCATCCTTTTCATTATAAATGTAGGTAAAGTTTTTAGAATGATCATCACGATTATGTGCGAAATACATTAAAACACATACGACGATACATATTTTCCACATCCTCTGTACAATCCCTTGTCAGAATTTTTGTCAACTTCATCAATTCATGATAGTCCAGACTTGGTTGATTAAAATCTAACTCCAATAAGGCAGCCGCAGTTAACATATGTGCCCTTTTTATTTCATTCTTTTCTATTCTTCGATCAAATCTCTTTGTTCCAAAATATCCCGGACATATATCTGATGAAAAAAGCCGTGTTTCACTCATTACAATTCCACAGGCTTTTGCACACAGAGAATAATCGTATTCCATTTTTCCCACATCTTTTTTGTCCACATGTGCCGGAAATTTAATAATCCAGTTTTCTCCATCTATTTCCGTCATAATCTTAGGTCTTGCACCACCACTGGTTCCTCCCAGCCGGTACAATTCATCTAATTTCTCCGAATATTGCGTGCTTAATATTTTCTGGCAATGCACAGATAGTTCGTCCAGATCATCCATCTGTTGTCCCATCCCAATCTCCTTCTGCGGATGATAGGTCAAAGCTCCCATTCCAGATTTTCCCACGATGGCAAGACGATCCAATACCGAATATTGTGCTTCCTTTTTTCCACGTTCTTTCAGCAAACGCTCCAATAAAAGCTGTCCCCATGCATCCGGTAAACTATCTGCAAATACTCCGAACAATCCGTCAAAATAATCTTTTTTTGGCACAAACACTTCATTTTTTAGCGGAAGCGAAAATGGACTGACTGAAAATCCATGCTCCAGCCATTCTTCACTATAAGAAAATGCCACCTTATGATTCGCGGTCAATGCAAGCGTTCCCACAAGCCGGTCATCCATCCGAACCTCAAGACTTTCCCTTTGACTCATTGATTACCTCCTGAATATTTCGATATGGTACCTGTGTAAAAAGATCCCGCAGTTCATCTGCAAGTTCCAACGCCATAGCAAGTTTTGTCAGTGACAAAAGCGAAATCTGTCCTGTTGTCTCAAATCGTTTAATAGAACCGTAACTTACTCCGCTCATATCCGAAAGTTTCTGTTGCGAAACTTTCCGCCGTCTGCGAATACGGCGCATACGTTCTGCCAGTTTTTTATCCAGTTCTTCTGCTGTTTCCCATACCAGTGCTTCCATATCATGCCCCATCTTGTCAGATAATATTTTATCCATTTCACGCGATTTTACTTATTTTTATATAATATATTATCTAATATTTTAGCATATCTCTTCGGGTACCGCAACGTCTCCCTGACTATTTTTCCTATCATACAGTTTTTCCAAAACTGCTCCAATATCCGCTTCCACGCAAATGGATTTCTTTCGGATTTCCTCCGGCGCACAGGCTTCCTTCTTATTTATGCAGGCATAAACTGCATCCGGCCAGGTTGCATATAGATATATCGGCTCCAGTACGCCCAATATTCTTCCAATGTTTTATAAGGGAAAAAGCCCCCGGAATACATATCCGAAAATCCATGCACCTGTCGGAAATCGCCAAACCACTTTTCAAAACGTTCCCCGGAATAGGTAAATCCTGCAGAAGTGGATAATCCCGCACCCACGCCAATGATCACGGCCTCCGCTTTCTGCAGTGCCTGTTTCAGACGCTCTGTTTGTACACTTTTGCAGTTTGATGTTTTTATACTGCAAAATGGTGGATTATTGCCCCTACACTTTGCTCCCATACATGGGCACCACGATACACTTTTCGTCATATTTACTTCCATCGGTTCTCTTATCCATTCCATTTCATCACCTCCTTTACACTTCCTTCGTTTCTTCATATTCCAAAATGTCACCCGGCTGACACTGTAATACTCTACAAATCGCTTCCAATGTAGAAAACCGAATCGCCCTAACCTTTCCAGTTTTTATATTCGACAAATTTACATTCGATATTCCCACTTCTTCTGCAAGTTCTTGCAGGGAAATTTTTCTATCGGCCATCACCCGATCTAACCGTAATACAATTGGCATCTTATATTTCCTTTACTTTATCTATAATATTTCATCAGCCTCTTTCTGCAATTCGTACCCATGTTGAAAAGAAACACCAATGAAATAAATACAGATTCCTACTATAACAGCTGCTCCAATAAAATGATCCGTTCCTTTCCATTCTACCCCTTTTATAATCTGGCATGCTGCTAAACTTAAATATTTCAGGCATTTAATAACCGGATATCCGATTACAAAACATAAGGCTATCCCCCTACATTTTCAAATTGTTTTTTTACTTTATTTCCGTTCTTTCTTTCAAACATTGTTTATTCTCCTTTCTTGTATATCACAATTTCACTTTTTATGTTTGTCAATACATTTTTAATGTTTATCGTTAATTTATGACAAAAAATCCCAAGAGCGATGCCAGCATCGATACTCATGCCACAAAAAAAGGAGCCACACAGCACTCCTGCTGTGTGGCTCCTTCGATATTTCATTATCCTTCAATCGCAATATATTTGTTTTCTTCTACCGCTTTCTTTGCCTCTTTCTTCGGCACGAACAGCTTTAAGATACCATGCTTAAATTCTGCTTTGACATCCTCCTGCTCAATATCTTCACCGACATAAAAGCTTCTCTGGCAGGCACCGGCATAACGTTCTTTGCGGATGTAGTGACCGCTGTCCTTTTCTTTCTCGTCCTTGTCGAGACCCTTCGCAGCACTGATGGTCAGGTATCCATCCTCAACCGAAGCCTTAATCTCATCCTTGGTAAATCCCGGAAGATCAATTATCAGCTCATATCCATCCTTCTGCTCTTTGATATCGGTCTTCATAATCCTTCCGGCTTTCTTACCGTATAGCTTCTTTTCGGTATTATTCATTTCTTTATCCATATCATAAAATGGAAACTCATCAAACCAGTCATCAAATAAATTCTCTCCAAAAATACTAGGCATTAACATAAGTCATCTCTCCTTTTCTTTCTGCGTCCACGGTCTGTGGACCTCTCATGCTTGTTTACCTTGTTTCTTTGGAACCGGGATGTTTCAGGAACCTTTCGTTCTCTTTTGGTTCCCTTCCTTTGTTCTTGCCTATGTTATAGCACTGTTTGTTAGCACTGTCAATAGGTGAGTGCTAATTTTTTGAGTTTTTTTTTGCACACCTTGATTTTGCTTGGTATGCAGCCATTTTTTCTTTCCAACTGCCAAAGATGGGATTTTACTATAACCGGATTTTTTATTTCGCGCACTCCATAATAACCGCTTCACATCTGCCATATCCAAGCTGTGAACTGTTCAGACACAACGTATAATTGCTGGCCTTTCCCCACTTCTGCCCGGTATAAAAGTTATAATTTGTCATACGCCTTTTATCTGTATCCTCTATCAGCTTTGCTGCTTCCTGGTCACTGACATTATATAACCGGCTGATACGCTGTATGCATCATCCAGAAGCATTCCCTTGGTCTCAAGCAATTACCTGCAGTGTCTCTCCCGCTCCCTTTTTTAAACATATAATGATTTATAAAGCGTTACTTTTTTTCTCTGCACGGTCAAGATAAATATAAAATCCAACATTTAGCACGATTCCCACCATTGTCGATACTGGTGCCGCAAGACCGATCTTCGTCAGGCTTGCATTCGGCTGGATACTCATCACATAGGCAAATGGAAGACGTACCAGCAATGTCTGGATTAATCCCTGTGTCATTACCCATACCGTCTTGTTATTACCATTGAAATATCCGACCATACTGAACAGAATTGCTGTCACGATTGTTTCCAGTGCGAATCCTTTCAGATATGCATACCCTTTCTGGATAACGGCTACATCCGTTGTGAAGAACCCTGCCAGTATATCGCCTCCAAACATCACCAATAAAAATACTATACATCCCACAACCAGGCCAACACCGATTCCGGTAAACATGGATTTCTTCGCACGCTTTGCCTTGCCTGCTCCGATGTTCTGAGATACAAAGGATGCCATCGACTGCATCAGCGCACTTGGAACCAGCATCGCAAAGTTGACAATCTTACATGCAACACCGTAACCCGAAGAAGCTTCCAGGCCAAGCCGGTTCACAAATGCACAAAGTGCCAGGAAGGACATCTGTGTCAGGAACTCCTGCAGTGCAAGCGGAAGTCCGATCTTTAGGAATTTCTTACACTGACTATTCAACCCGAAATCTTTTCTGGTAATCTTAAATGGAAGTTCCTTTTTGATCAGAATAACAATAGCAAATACTACGCTGAGTGCCTGCGCTGTAACAGTTGCAATCGCCGCACCTGCTGCGTCCATATGAAATCCTGCCACAAGTACTATATCTCCGATCACATTTACAATACATGCAACAAATACAAATAGCAACGGTGATTTACTGTCCCCCAGTCCACGGAAAATTGCTGATAAAAGATTGTATGCAACAATAAAGAAAATACCGCCTCCGCAGATACGCACATATACCGAGGTCAGCTCAACCGCCTCTTTCGGAGCCTGCATCAGGACTGAGATTGGATGTGCAAATCCAACCATAACGATAAATAATCCGACTGCAATCATCGTAAATACAACTGCTGATCCGCCAATGACCGATCCAATCTGCTCTGGTCTCTTTTCACCGAGATATCTCGCAATCAGTACCGTAATACCCATTGCAAACTGTGTCACTACAAAAGTTACAAGATTCAATACCTGACTTCCCGTAGAAACCGCTGAAAGCCCGGATGTAGAACCGAATCTTCCAACTACCAGAAGATCCACTGCACCGTATGCCGCCTGCAGGATCAATGCTCCCAGCACCGGTATCATAAATGCAATCAGTTTTTTAAGTATGCTTCCTTGTGTAAAATCTGCCTTATCGTTCATCGTAATGTTTTCTCCTTTCGCACATGATCTGATAAAATTTCTCTATCGTCCGTATCATACATTCTGCATCTTCGTCCGAGATTTCTTCCATGTAAGGGAGCAGACTTTTAAAATATTGTTCGTCATATTTCTGCGAAAGATTTGTTCCCTTTCTTGTAACAGCTATGTATGTGACACGTCCATCTGCTTCAGAAGCCATTTTCTTAAGGTATCCTTTTTCTTCCATCTCTTTGACAGTTCTTGTAACTCCCGGTCTTGGAAGCTCCATTGCATCACTGATATCCGACACCTTTACCTGTACGCCCTGTCCTTCCAAAGACTGTATCGTATCCAGATATTGAATAAAGGATGAACGAACACCTTCGGGCAACGGTGGGAGCATCTCCCGGGTCCGCTTTGCCTGATAACATGCATCGAACATCCTTTTTATTATTTCACTTGTCATATTCTGTCCTCCTTATATATTATCAGTAAAATCACCACTTATACTTTCTTTTGCATTCATGGCACTTCTAGTAATTATCACAGTTAATTACCTTTGATAATTATATAAAAATTTAGAAATTTGTCAAGCTTTTATTCCATTGTTAACAGCTGATCCGCTGAAAATTTATCATCTTCTTAATATCTTCCGGAATTTTTTCCCAGATTTCCGCAGACACATATTCCATATTTTTCCAAATCTACCCTTCCATTTATCACTTCAACTCCATCCGCTCGAAGAAGTTCTGCCTGTACATCCTCTCCACCAAACGCAAATGCCCCGGCCAGTTCACCTTTCGCATTGACCACTCTGAAGCACGGAATATGTTCCGGATCCGGATTCTTATGCAGTGCATTGCCCACGGCTCTTGCCATTCTGTGGTCTCCCGCCATCTCTGCGATCTTCCCATAAGTTGCCACATGTCCTTTCGGAATACGCTTCACTGCTTCATAGATTCTCTTTGTCGGACTGTCCGTAACCAGATCATACCCAGACAATCTGATCTTTCTCTTTATCCGGCAAAGGCTCTTTTTTCTCTAGCTGTTTCAGAATCACTTCTTCCCGTTCTCTGGCTGCCTTGTCTACTTCCAGAAGATGCTCTCCAATGGTATCCTGTAAAAGCATCACCTGATAGGTTGAATTTCGATAGTTTTTCAGATAATCTCTGCGAAGAAAACCATACTTGCCAAGTTGCTCCATCTGCTCACCGGATTTATAGGTGAGATTCGGGATCAGATATCCATTTACATTTGTATACGTTAATTCCATTTTATTAGTCACTCTCCATTTCTCATCATTTTTGACCACAAATTTACGACATTTACGACAAATCTGACACTGCTTTACAATACCAGACAAAATGACTGATGCCCCGGAAAGCCTGTAAAACAGGCAC
>ENA-OQAY01000412-OQAY01000412.1-human-gut-metagenome-genome-assembly--contig:-NODE-412-length-12443-cov-0.557486_pt1 | contig 12443 bp, 15 predicted proteins | sample MGYA00242740_ERZ504537 | MGnify/ENA primary metagenome ERZ504537 (study PRJEB26092, sample SAMD00036272) | human gut metagenome | host: Homo sapiens | study: EMG produced TPA metagenomics assembly of... | reverse complement strand
CCGGATTCAAGTGGATTGCACGTGAAATCGTTTGCGTGAAGGCAAACAGCAATACATCGGAGGTGGTGAAGAAAGCTACGGATTCCTGGCCGAAGACTTTGTCCGTGATAAAGATGCTGTTTCTGCTTGTACATTGTTGGCGGAGATTTGTGCTTGGGCAAAAGATCAGGGCAAAACATTGTTCGAAGTTTTGCTTGATATTTATGTGGAGTATGGTTTCTCAAAAGAAACTACTGTGAATGTTGTGAAACCAGGAAAGAGCGGGGCAGAAGAGATTAAGGCAATGATGGAAACTTCCGTTCTAATCCTCCGAGAGAAATAGGCGGTTCTAAGGTTGTTCTTGTCAAAGACTTTAAAACTTTGAAGGCTACTGATGGTAATGGGAATATAACAGAAATAGATATGCCGGAGGCTAGTAACGTATTGCAATATTTTACAGAAGATGGAACTAAAATTTCAGTTCGCCCGTCAGGAACAGAACCTAAAATCAAATTTTATGTGGAAGTAAAAGGTGAAATGGGTTGCCACAAATGTTTCGATGCCGCTAATGCAGCTGCTGAGGAAAAGGTGGAAGCCGTAAGAAAATCACTGGGAATTTAATCGAGGGTAAGCGTTGGGCGAAAGTCTGGGAGAATATTCATTCATAAATAAAAAAGGGGGGAGAGATGTATTTCTCTATCCCCTTTTCTTTTATTTCCATGCCATTTATATCAAAATCTACACTTCTTTGTTTATTTTTTGTTGTAACTTTGCCTTCTGTTTTAAATAAGGTGAAAGATATGATGTGGTTACTTCTGGCATTTCTCTCGGCTGCACTGCTGGGATTTTATGATGTATTTAAGAAACAGTCGTTAAAGGACAATGCGGTTATTCCAGTATTATTTCTTAATACGTTGTTCTCTAGTTTGATATTTCTTCCTTTTATTGTATTGTCAGTGTGGAGGCCGGGAATATTGGAGAATTCTATTTATGTGCCTGTTGCTGGGTGGGAGGTGCATCGTTATGTGGTGTTGAAATCTGTTATTGTCCTTTCGTCGTGGATGTTGGGATATTTTGGAATGAAGAATCTGCCTATCACGATTGTGGGACCTATAAACGCTACCCGTCCGGTGATGGTGTTGGTAGGAGCTTTAGTGGTCTTTGGTGAGCGTTTGAATTTTTACCAATGGATTGGTGTGCTGATGGCTGTCTTCTCTTTTTTATGCTGAGCCGCAGCGGAAAGAAAGAGGGAATAGATTTTAAACATAATAAGTGGATTTATTATGTGGTAATGGCGGCTGTGTTGGGAGCTGTCAGCGGCTTTATGACAAGTACCTCATGGCGCCTGCCGATCAAGGAGGTATCGGACTAGATAGAATGATTGTGCAGTCATGGTATAATATCTATCAATTGTTTATGATGGGAGGTATCTTAATATTGTTATGGTGGCCGAAGCGCAAATCTACCACTCCGTTTCATTGGCATTGGTGTATTATTCTGATATCTATTTTTCTGTCGGCAGCTGATTTTGTTTATTTCTATGCCTTAAGCTTGGACGGGGCAATGATTTCCATTGTATCTATGGTAAGGCGTGGCAGTGTGCTTGTCTCTTTTATATTTGGTGCGATGGTATTCCGTGAGAAGAATCTTAAAAGCAAGGTCGTGGATTTGGTGCTAGTACTTATTGGTATGATATTTCTGTATTTGGGAAGTCAATAAGAAAAAAAGATGGGGTGTGACTCATCGTGCATACCCCGTTGTTCTTGATTACTCTATAATGATTTTATATTCTACATCAAACGTTTCTTTTGGTTCTAGTTTCTGTATCCATTCACGGTCTTTTAATTCGCCCGAATACCCTACAGAATCGCAACGTCCATACCATGGTTCAATGCAAACAAATGGGCAATCGGGATGTGTTTTGGTAGGAGACCACAAAGCTACTAACGGAGAATTAAATTCCAAACTGATATGAGGCTTTTTCTTTTTATCCAGTAAGGTTATTTTTTTCAGTTGTTTATTGTCAAAAATATAAGTGTCACAATCAAAAGTATGAATATCAATTGGCATCAGCCCTTCTTTATTTAATTTTAGTACATGACGTTCTGGTGATACGCAACCTTTTTCTATTGGCATGATATATTCTAAATCAGACTTTCGGTCAAAAACAAAGAAGCCACGATCCTTTGTAGCAGCATCGAACTTGGGGAAATAGAAAGCTGGATGTGCTCCGATCTGGAAATACATATCCATAGCTCCCAGATTTTCTACACGCCATTTTACGGTGATTTTATTTTCTTCTAATAAATATCCCACCAATAGGCGGAAGGGAAAAGGAAACTTGCCCAATGTATCAGGAGTGCTTTCCAACCAATATACAGCTCCTTTGTCTTCTTTATAGGTTAGTTTGAAATTCATATCACGTGCAAAACCGTGTTGCCCTATTTCATAAGTGTTTCCGGCATGACGGTATTTATTGTTCCACACACGTCCTACTATAGGGAAAAGGACAGGTGAACGCCGTCCCCAAAATTTAGCGTCTCCCTGCCAAAGATATTCTTTGCCATCCTTTTTGATACTTTGAAGCTCAGCGCCATGTTCGGCTATTTGTACAGTCAGGACAGAATTAGATAGTGTTTCCATGTTTCTTCATTTATAAATTCTTTTTTCAAAGGTAGGGATGTTTCATGACATGACAAAGTGAATCTTCATCTTTGTGTAAATTTTATCTAAAAGGCTTTTTGGGATCAAATAAATTTTAATAAAAGCTTATGCTTGTGTTTATTTTTGCTTATGTTTGTCAATAAAACTATGAAGGAGGATAAGATGGAGAACATACATTTGATATTTAAATTTTTATGGTATAGTATATTATTTTGTATATGGGGAATATCTTGTACAAGTTCCGGAACTTATAAAAAGACTCAAATGGATATTTATATGCAGTATTATGATTTTATAATTGATTCACTGTCAAAAAATCCTAATTATGTATGTACCCGGACTGCCAGGCAAATGTCGTTTACCACAGATAGTGTGGCGTATTGCCATTATCTTGTTCTTTTGGCAAAAGCATATATGTTTAAGTCCGAGATGGATTCGGCTAAACTTAGCATGGATAGAGCGGAAGTATTTTGCGATGGAGCTGAACCGTCATCGTTAATTAATGATTTGTATGCTGAGATTTACAATATGCGGGGTAATGTATGTGCTCGTCAAGGGTTGACAGATTCTTCAGTGGTATGTTTTCAAAAAGCATTTGATTATCGTTTGAAGGGTAGTAACAGAGATATGCTTCATGATATTTCTATTAATTTGGCTGATGCTTTTGTCCGTACCGGTCATTATGATAAAGGTGCGATGTGGTATCGTAAAGCTTTGTCTTACTGTGATTCATTGAAGATTCCTGAAGAAAAGCGTTTTCCTGTTTATTACGGATTGGCACAGGTTTATATGGAACTTCGTGATTTTACTTCTTGTGATTATTACTATGAACTGGCGGCTCGGCAATATGATAAGATGCTTCCATTTGAGAAACATATTTATTTGAATAATCGTGGTAATTCTTATTATTTTCGTGCTGATTATCCTAATGCTTTGGAATTTTTCAGAAAATCATTATTGTTAGCTCGTTCTTATCCGGATATGATTTTTGAGGAACATCTGACTGAAATGAATTTGGGAGAAACTTTTCTATTGATGAATCAGGTTGATTCTGCCGCATACTATTTAAATCTTTGTAGTGATTTTTTTCGTTCTATCGAAAATCAGACAGCTCTCTATTATTTGGATACCCAGTTGATTGAACTTGCCTTGAAGCAGAATAATTTGCCTTTAGCACGTAAACGTATGTCTGAGGCTATCCAGCCTGATTATGTGGAACCGAATATGCAGCATATCCGTAACCGTTACCTACAACATTATTTTGAAGAGGTGGGAGATTTCAAACAAGCTTATTATTATCAAATGGAAAATCAGCGTATTGATGATTCTACACGTAATGAGCGTATTAAAATGCGTACAGCTGAAATTGATCTGAAATACAGTCAGGACACCACGCTGATGAAGCAGAAAATTTTCATTCAGCAAAAAGAGAATGAAGTTCTGGCGCTGAACCAGACGCTTTACCTGTGGATGTTTGCCTGCATCTGTATTCTGGGGCTCGCTGTATTTGTCTACACATACAACAAGAGACAGCGTTTCTTGCTGCAAATGAGAAGTCAGAATATGATTGCCACTTTGCGTATGGAGAATATCCGTAACCGGGTTTCTCCCCATTTCATTTTTAACATTCTGAACCGTGAGATGGGTAACTACACCGACGAGCAAGTCGGAAATATGCGTGGGCTGGTAAAACTGATGCGGCGCAACCTGGAACTGACCGAGCAACTGTGCGTTACCATGGCTGAGGAACTGGACTTTGTCAATACGTTTATCAACCTGGAACGTGAAGCATTGGGAGATAGCTTTATACTGTCCACATCCATAGATGCTGCCATCCATCTTGACCAAGAAATACTTCCTTCCATGATGATACAGATTCCGATAGAAAATGCCATCAAGCATGCCCTGAAGGACAAAGAGGGGATGAAAAGACTGTGGGTTGACATCAGAAAGACCGGGGAAGGAATCTGTGTCAAGGTGCGTGACAACGGGGGAGGTTACCGGGTAAACAGTGCCAACTACGGTACAGGCACCGGTATAAAAGTGATTCTTCAAACCATACAGTTGTTGAACGCCAACAATAAAAAGCATATCGACATATCCATAACCAATGTGCAGCTGGAAGACGGAGAAACCGGTTGCGAGTTTGCTGTCTTCCTGCCCCAAGGCTATGATTATAATTTGAAAAAGATGGTTTAGTTGTTATTTTTGCTAGGATAGTGTCCGAAACGGTCGCTATAGTTCCATAACCGGAGTGTCGGGTTTGTGCGTTAAAACATGTTTTAATACTTTTGTTCCGTTAATAACTAAAGCAGGATTGTTTACTATGGATAAACTATACAGGGTCGTAATAATTGATGATGATGAGTTCTCTGCGGACAATCTTTGTCTGGAACTGAAGAAATATAACAGGCTGTCTATAGATGGGATGGCGCGTAACGGTGTGAATGGCCGGAAACTGCTGGAAAAGGTTCATCCGGATTTGCTGTTCCTGGACGTGGAACTGCCGGACATGAAGGGCATGGAACTGCTGGAACAGATAAGGGGGGCAATCACTTGGAATATGCAGATTGTGTTCTATACGGCTTATGATAAATACATGATTTATGCCATCCGTGGGGCAGCTTTCGACTACTTGCTGAAGCCGATAGACAAGAAGGAGCTGGAAGGGATTATCGACCGCTTCATGAAAAAGGAGGAAGAGTCGGCAGCTGCATCTTTGGCTATTCCTGCGCGTGTGCATTCGGTCGGCGAGCATACCTTTATGATATCCACGCCTACCAATGATTTGCGTATTCTACGTTCCATTGACATTGGTTTTTCCGTTATAACTCCGACCGGAAACTGTGGGAAGTGGTGCTGAACAACCAGCTGCCTCTGCTGCTGAAGAAAAATACTACGGCTGATCATATCAAGGGATATGACCCCTGCTTCGTCCAGATCCATCAGTCGTATATCATTAATATCAATTATCTGATGATGATTAAGGAGAACCGCTGTGTCATGTTTCCCCCGTTTGAGAATATTACGGAACTTCAGGTTTCCAAGAAATTCAGAAAAGAATTACAGGATAGGTTTTATTTGTTGTAGTGAATCTATTGATAACATTGAAAATACAAGTTTATAGAAAGTGATTTTAAATCACAATGGAAGAGCAGGAGTCGTGAGATTGCTGCTTTTTTGCTTTTAGTGCTTAATTTTTCCTTTGCGGTATATGGAAATGAGGTTATATAGTCATTAATTTAGATAGAATAGTATGCTTATTAGGCTGTTTGATACTTTCTCTTGGTTTTGTGAATTTGTAAAATGGCGTTAATTGTTTTTCTTTGAAGCCGCATAAGGTTAAAAAAAGACATGTATATGAATGAAGTAAAAAAAGTAATATTGTTTTTATTATGCTGTGCTATTACCTTTTAGTTTTATGCACAGAAGGCGCGCCAAAATGCTGTAACAAAGAAATGGGGATATGAGCAGACCGAAAATAAAGGATGGTGGGAAAATTCAAAATATAGAGGTAATTCTATGTTTGGTGAATGGGATGCGGCTTTAGTAAATCAGGATTATGAGATAAATTGGTTGATTTCTCCACAATATGAAGAGGTGACTAAGAGATTTACAGAAAAGTTGGCGGGAGTAGTTTTAGGAGGAAAAGTAGGTTTTATAGACATACACAACCGTTTTATAATTAAACCGCAGTTTGAAAATGTAGATGATGTTCATGGGTTTAATTTAGGACTGTCTGCGGTAAAGAAGAATGGCAAATTTGGCTTTATAAATAAAAAAGGAGAATTTGTCATTGAACCTCAATTTGATTACGCTGATAATTTTAGAGATAACATGTTGGCTACAATCAAGCAAGATGGTAAGTTCGGGGCTATTAATTTGAGGGGGGAAATCGTTGTTCCATGTAAATATATTCTAGAAGAAGCAATGATAAGCGTTCCTATATCCAATAAGGTATATCGTCAGAAACAAGAAGAAATGAAAAATGCGAAAGGGAACGGTGATTTTGATGATTTGCTTGATAAAATCGCTGAATGTAGCAGAGAGGTCAATGAAAAAATTAATAATCCTGGAACAGAAGTTATAACCGATTCTCTCAGAATAAGGGAAGATAATGGTAAAATGGGCCTTATAGTGGGAGAACAAATTGTAATTCCTACAGAATATGAGGAACTTATAATAGCAGAAGATGGATTTGTTCTTGCTTGCAAGCAGGATAAATGGGGGGCTTTGGATATATATGGGCGTACTATATTGCCTTGTGTTTATCAATGGGTATATTATGATGTATCGGCAAAGGTCTGGATTGCCAAAAGTTTGCAATGGGGTTATATAATAGTCAAGGTGCTTTATTACTACCGGGAAGGATTGATTATATAGGTAGTTTTGTGGATGGCAAAGCACCTGTTTGGCTGATTCCGTACTCGGTTGGATAGATACGAAGGGACAACTCTCTGATGGCTTTGCAGAGGATGTGACAGAATCCTTTTTGAAAGAAGAAAAAAAGGGAGTGGCAGGTGCTTGGGGTATGTTTAATTTATTGACAGATTTGATTCCGGACTATGCCATGGCCCACTATTATATGGGAAAAGGGCAAGTGACTGATGGCATTTATTCTAAAGGAATGGAGCATCTGAAGATAGCGGCAGAATTGGATCCGGATAATGGAGAAGTAGCGTTAGCGCTGAAGCAAGCCAAAAAGGACAAGAAGAAAAGAACGTTGAATACGATTGGTTACATTGCAAGTGTGCATAATGATTTGGAATCTACGAACTCTAATTCTTTTAAGGATGAAAGCAGAAATCAAAATAAGCCTTCATCCGGAATTAGTCTGGGGGTTTCTATGGATGAGATAGATGCCCTTGGTGGATCTACAGCTACTGCTATAGCAGGAGGCAGTAATCATTGCGATTTTTTGAAATATGTGTTAGAAGATCTTGAAGAAAAGATTCAGGAGAATACAGGCAAATTGATGGGAGAGTATTATCGGAAAGTGAAGGATGAATATTTGCAGTTTGCCAGTAAAGAAGGGTGTGAACAATAATATATAATTAAAGATTAGAATTATGAAAGTAATGAATGTGAAATTTGTCGGTAGAATCATTATGACGATTCTTTTTGTATTCATCTGTATTGGAGCGTACGCAGGTGATGACCTTTTAAAGTATGAGATAGAGGGAGAAGGAGTAGGTGTACAGGGTACTTATTTAGTAAAAGTGACAGTAATCCAGAAGAAAAGTAAATTGGATATCGATGTGATCAAGAAGTGTGCGGTTCATGGGGTGCTTTTCAAAGGATTTTCCAGTCAGACTTCACGTACCCGGCAGAAACCTTTGGCAGGAAGTATGGTGGTAGAACAGCAGCATCAGGATTATTTTGATGTCTTCTTCCAAAAAGGAGGTTCTTATATAAATTTTGCCAATATGATAGGAGAGAATCTTTCAGTGGTGAAAATGGGAAAGCAGTATCGAATTTCAGCAGTGGTTTCCGTTGCGAAAGACGCCCTCTATCAAGAGCTGGTATCAGCCGGAGTTATTAAAGGACTAAATAATGGATTTTAGCTTATGTATAAGAGATTGATTGTTACTTTTCTGATACTGGCTGGCGCACTATTGCCTGCTTTTGCCCAGCAGGCTCATGAAGTGTTTTATCTGAATAATGGTACGTAGTGAAGGGAGTTATCTTGAAGCGTACGGATAGTGAAAATAAAGGCATCCAATGGTGAAATTTATCAGTATCCTTTGGTCGTTGTGGAAGTTTGTGGAGGAGAGCGTCATTTTGAGAATATTGTATTATTGAAATTAGGCTATGAATTTTAAAGAAGAAAAAATTATGAAATATCTATTTTATACGTGGAAATTGGGATGTCTGCTTTTACTTGTCTTTGCCGGATGCAGCAGCAAAAAGAGTGTTTCTTCCTATCATTCCTTTGAGAGTGAATGTTTGGGAGTAGAACTGGATGGTTCGGAGACACTTCGAGCTTGGGGCAGAGGGAAAAATCGTACAGATGCTATAGAGCAGGCAAAGAAAAATGCAGTAAGGGATGTTTTGTTCAAAGGTGTTGCTGCCGGTAGTCGTGAATGTAGTGTGCGCCCTTTGGTAACAGAAGTGAATGCACAGGAACGGTATGCATATTATTTTAACGACTTTTTTAGAGACGGAGGGGAATACCTGAAGTATGTAAGTATGGAAGATAAGAAAACAAATTCTAACACGAAGGCTTCTAATAAAACCCAAATTTCTTATTCCACTACGGTGCGTGTGCTTCGTTCTCAATTACAGCAGAAACTGATAGAAGATAAAATTTTAAAACCATAAAGACAGAAAAACATGAAAAAATTATATGCTATTTTATTTATTGTAGCACTTGTACACACCGGAGTGTATGGACAGGCTAAAAAAACCCACCATTATGGTTGTTCCTGCTAATGTGTGGTGTACCCATAATGGTTATACACAAAAAATATAACAATCAAGGCATTATTACCGAACTTCCGGATTATAAAAAGGCGTTGGATAATGATCTGAACTTGGTGAATGTCATAACGAAAATAGGTGAGTTGATGGCTGAAAAAGATTTTCCGTTGAAAGATATGGCATCTTCTATTCGTTCCATAGAGCAGAGTTCGGCGGAACATGAGATGACTACCAGTTCTACTTCGGGAGCTTCACTGGCAGAGTCTCCTTTGGATCGGTTAATGAATAGAGCTAAAGCTGATATTCTGATTGAAGTAGTTTGGAATATTAATACAATGGGTCCCAAACGTTCTGTTACTTATACTTTGCGAGGCTTGGATGCTTACACTAATAAGCAGGTCGCAGCGACGCAAGGTACGGGAGAACCTTCTATGGCTGCTGAAGTGGCAGTATTGTTGGAAGAAGCGGTAGTAGACAAGATGGATGCTTTCGTAAGTCAATTACAGAAACATTTTGATGATTTGATGGCTAATGGCCGTGAAGTGGCATTGGAAGTCCGTGTGTTTGATAATGGGAGCGGCGTTAATTTGGAAAGTGATTTGGGGGGCTGAACTACAGGAAATCATAGAAGATTGGGTGGCGCAGAATACGGTGGCTCATCGTTTTAGTTTAACTGATGCAACTGAGAATATGATGCTTTTTGAGCAGGTACGCATTCCGCTTTATCGTGAAAATGGAATGGCTAGAGATACAAGAAGCTTTGCAAATGATTTGCGCAAATATCTCAATCAGAAAGCCAATCTTACCTGCAAAGTAATGACGAAAGGGTTAGGTAAAGCTGAATTGGTTATCGGAGAAAAATAGAAAAGATATGAAAATAAGGAATATGATATTTGCCGCTTGGTGCGCATGTTGTGTCATGTCTGTGGCAGCACAGGATTGTGAGATAAGCCTTACCATAGCTAAAGCTGCCCAGAAAGAGGAACTTCCATCTCAGGTACAAGAGATTTTAGGAAATCGTTTAGCTGCGGCAGTGGCCGCTCAGGGGGGTGTTGCCAATTCCAATTTTACACCATTCTTTATCACAGCTAAGGCCAATACTTTATATAAGGAAACATTGTCCGGTCCTCCTGTCAGTACAGCGCTTACTGTTCAATTGACTTTGTATATAGGAGATGCAGTAGGGCAGAAAGTATTTTCTACTCTCACTGTGGATGCAAAAGGAGTAGGTACTAATATTAACCGGGCATATATCAATGCTTTCCGTGCAATAAATGGCAAAAACGTGAAAATGCAAGAATTTATACGCGAAGGGAAAGAAAAAATTATCTCTTGGTATAATAGTAATTATAGGCAAATATTGATAAAAGCGCAAAAAAGTGCTTCTATACATGAGTATGATGCTGCATTGTATTATGTTACCTCTATTCCTGAATGTTGTGTCGGCTATGAGGAAGCTAGTAAACTGATAGACACTTATTATACTCAATATGTGAATTATAATTGTCAATTGATTATGCAATACGCCAGATCCGAATGGGCAAAGTCACCCGATGCGGAAGGTGCTTCAAGGGCTTTTGACTGGTTGGTTTTCATTGAGCCGGGAAGTAGTTGTGAAGGTGAAGCTAAAGCTTTGTATAATGAAATAAAGCAAAAGGTGACCAGTGATTGGGATTTTGAGAATCGTGAGAAATATAAGGATGAAGCGGGGCTGAAAAAGCAGAGGATAGAAGCTGCCAGAGCTATAGGTGTAGCATTTGGTAATGGGCAGCAACCGGTTACTACTAATATTACTTGGCTCCATTAATTCAAGTTCAAATGATTTTAAATAAAAAGAATATGAGAAATAAAAAAGTTATCCTAATTCTATGTCTGCTGGTGCTGGTCAGTGGCTCTGTGCAAGCTCAGAGGTTGAAGGCCGTGCAGAATGAAAAGGGGCGTTATGGCTTTATGACGGAAGACGGGACAGTAGTGATAAAGTATAAATATGATGAAGCTACCCCTTTTAAAGACGGTATCGCTAAAATAGGAAAAGATGGAAAATACAGTCTGATTAATGAAGATGGTGAAATCATTACAAAACGGAAATATACATATATCGGTGAATTTTATAACGGGGTTTGCCCCGTCGCTGAAGGTGGAAATACTAAAAAAGGAGTAATGCTAACAACGGGTGGACTCATAGGCAATAAAGCTAGTAGTAATACAGGTGAAAAATGGGGGTTGATTGATAAGACAGGTAAGGAAATCCTGAAAACCAATTATGAAGCAATGGGAGATTTGAATAAGAAACTGATATATGTCTTGAAAGGCAAGAAGTTCGGGTTCATTGATTCAGCTGGTAATATCATAGTGAAGCTACTTATAATTTTATTGGCAGTTTCAATAACCAAGGAATCTGTTGGGTTAATATCGGTGGCAAAATACGATAAAAAGAACAACATGGTGTCTAAAGGTAAATTCGGGTTAATCAATGAAAATGGCGGGAAATAATTCCTGCCAAGTATGAAGATGTGGGCAATTTCCCTGTTTTGCGAGATAAGAAAACCGGAGCTTTGCTTGATGAGGCTGCCTTTTATACCAAGGCAGACCAGTCTGCATTTCCGGCTACCAAGCAGGAAATACAGAGCTTGCTGCTTCCCAAACCTCATGCCGCTGAGTCCCAGTTGCCTTCATCAAGGGTCGATTATTTTTATTTCATTAATAAGAAATCCCAAGGGTTGGTAGATGTCCATGGAAATACTATTATTCCTTTAACAGCCAATCAGGCTATTCTTCCTCCTTCAGACAATATGCTTAGGCTTGCTAAAGTGGAAAAGAAGCAAATAGCTAAAGCTTATTATGATTTGGATGCTGAAGTGATGGTCAGAATATCTTCTTCAGAAAAGGGAAAGTTTGGAGCTTTCAGCCATAATTTAGCTCCGGTTTCATTGGATGATGAATTGTATTTCATAGATAAAAAGGGGAACAAGGTGATTGGTGGCCTGTCAAAGGCTTTCCTGAGCAATGAAGGATACCGGGTGGTACAAAAGGGATCGGCTTTTGGTGCAATTGATTCTACAGGGGCAGTTGTTATTCCTATTGAATATACTAATTCGCTTACCAGTGTGAACAATGGGCGCTTGGGAGTACAAAAAAATGCTTCTTGGTTTTATGTAGATATGAAAGGACAAATCGTATCCGATAAGTATGACCGTATAGGCAATTTTCATCGGGGGTATGCATCCGTATGCCTGAACAAATTATGGGGGGCTATTGATTTGCAGAACCGGGTTGTCGTTCCTTTAGAGTGGCAAGGTGTAGCTCCTATAGTCGATCCGAAATTGATATGGGGTGAAAAAGGATAACCTGTATTATCTTTATGATGGGGTGCAAAAGTC
>ENA-OQAY01000411-OQAY01000411.1-human-gut-metagenome-genome-assembly--contig:-NODE-411-length-12445-cov-0.918574_pt1 | contig 12445 bp, 12 predicted proteins | sample MGYA00242740_ERZ504537 | MGnify/ENA primary metagenome ERZ504537 (study PRJEB26092, sample SAMD00036272) | human gut metagenome | host: Homo sapiens | study: EMG produced TPA metagenomics assembly of... | reverse complement strand
CTTCTGTGCGTGGTGCTGATCGGCGCGGGAACCTACCTGATGATCACGAAAAAGGAAACCTCTTCTGAGAATTCCAGGAAAAAAGGCTGGAGCTGGTTCTTCTACGCGCTTGGCTCTGCCGTCTTTGCCAGCCTGACTTCTATTCTGGGAAAAGTCGGCATTGAAAACATTGATTCCAATCTGGGAACAGCCATCCGTACCATCGTTGTGCTGATCATGGCATGGATTGTCGTGTTTGTCACGAAAAAGCAGGACAGTGTGCGCACGATTGATCACAGGGAACTTGGCTTTATCTGCCTGTCCGGACTTGCCACCGGTGCTTCCTGGCTGTGCTATTACCGTGCGCTGCAGGATGGTCTGGCAAGTGTCGTTGTGCCGATCGATAAGCTGAGTATTCTGGTTACCATTCTGTTTTCTTATCTTGTTTTTCATGAGAAACTGGGGAAAAAAGAAGCCGGAGGGCTGGTGTTGATTGTGGTGGGAACGCTTGGGATGCTGGTGTAGTATCCCTTGCTATGCCCTTCAGGCGCACCAACCAGACAATATTTACCAGCTCAATCCACAATCAACACGGTCTTTGCCTTTTTTCATATAGTATACCCTATCCTTAAATGAATGAAAAGCAGGCTTTTCATTCATTTATCTCCATCAGTTCCTGAGGTTTGCAACACAACACCTGCGAAAGTTTAATAACATACTCCGCCTGCGCTTTGTTAATGTCTTTCCTCCGTTGTTCATACTGCTGAATCGTCTTGACGGGAATCCCTGTTTCCTCCGCAAGCTGGCTCTGACTGAGTCTGGCTCTTTTCCGTAACAACTTCAGATAACTTTCTACCCTGTTCTGCTGAGCAATCTCTCTTAATTTTTGCACTCCCTGCGTAATATCCATCTCATGATATGGATGATATAAATCACGAATTTTCTCAACTGGGACTTCTTTTTGTATCACCGCAAAGGTTTTCCCACTCATCCATTGATAATATGCCAACAACCATCCGGTCCAATATTCCGGGCTTTTTTCAAAATAATATCCCGGCTCAACAATTTCGTCATCCGACACATCCATCACACGAATGGCCAGCTCTGCCCCTGACATTCCCGCAATTACAAATGGGTCTCCTTTTGAAAAACGCTCACTGTATGAAGATTCTGTAAAAAGCCGATAATACTCGTTCAACTCATATCCACAATCATATACGGCATAATTGAGCATCTCGCCCAATACACGCTGCGCAATTCTTAAATATACTTTATCGTAAGAATAAATCATCGCTTTTCATCTCCTCGTCAATGATTCTGGAAATATACAATTCCCCCCTGTGATAGGTTTCCTTTTCCATGTCCTTATATCCGTTTCTGGCATTCCGGTCCCGCAACATCTTTTTCGAATACCACTCGGCAGAAGGGACGTGTTCTTTCGCTATAAATTTAAGATGCTGAAATGCCTTTTCCGTTTTAGGCAGTACTGCTCTCCAAGGCTTCCCAACTGCATAGCTTTCCCTAATTGCTCGTACGATATAACACCGCTGATGAAATCCCTTGCATAAGAAAAATAACTGTCATCTGCACGATATCCTATAATTACATCCACTCCTGCTAATGGAACTGGAAAACAATCGGTAATGTACCGTTTTGCCTCCCTTTCCAGCGGTGTTGCCAATACAAACGCACGGTTATTCAACAAAAGCCCCATCCAGTGTAACAAGGTAAAGCTGCCATCATTTATATTTAAAATATGCAGGCCATTTGTCTCTATCTCATATTCATTAACATAGCCGTCTTTTTCCTCCGATACCGCCCATTCCTTTGCCAAGGCAATATCTTCGGTACAGTAGAAGCCCTGTCCATAATCATTGTGTTTTTTTCCAACTCCATATATCGGAGTTTCAATTATATGATCCGATCCATGAAATAATTGCTTTTTCAATAAAAAAATCCTCCTTTAGGCGTATTTCCATTATACGTCTGTGGGAGGATATTTGTAAATAGTATTTATTTTTTCATATTTTCTAATCTTTTCTCTGCAGGCTCATATCCCCCACATCTGTTGTAATACTGCTCGGCCTCTGTCATCTGCCCCAGACACTCGTAGATCACACCAATATTATAGCAGGCAAGATAGGAATTGACTCCCCTGGCACGTCCCTCCGGCATCTTTAACGCCTTCTTAAATTCCTCCAACTGCAGCCTCAAACATTTCATTGTTCATATAAATGAGTCCCATCAGGAATTTAAAATCTGCAGTATTTCCAAATTCCTCATAAACATTTTCCAGAAACAGTGCATGATCCGCCTGTCCCGAATTCAGTAATGCATAACCATATGTCTCTACCATATCGATCACATATTCCAGTCGGGGATTCAGATCAAAATACAATCCACAGTCAAAATAAGCACATGCCTTCGTATACTCCGCAGCCATATAATAACTTTTTCCCAACTGATACAAAACATACGGAATGCGGGTATCCTCCTGAAACTTTGCTGCCAATGAATCATTCGCTTTCATACAATCTGCAATCTTTGTGAGACAATCCTTCTGTCCTGTTTCACCCAAAACAGACCGTGTCAGCCCCTGCAGTTCCTGATCCAGAAGTTCGATATTACGTCTCGCTTTTTTTCTTTCGTTCTTCCTCCGGCAGATCATATCCGCTATGCAATATGGTCACCGGTGCCTGATAGGTTTCGTAATCCTCACTTCCATCCAGCGCCACTACCTGCTCATGAATTCTGCCTTCGTAATGAACCTCTTTCGTGAGAAAATGCGGTTGATCCACTCCCGGTTTTCCGGTTTCTGTTCATTGTGCTCAAAGGTATTTCTTCGCTTTATTCTTCCTACTTTATCCGGATTTTTCCGAATCATCTGTTCCAGCGCAGGAATATCTATCTGATCGAGATATTCATCGCTGTCTATGACCATAACCATGTCGTTGTAGGCTTTGGAGATGGCATAATTTTTTGCGGCGGCAAAATCATTGCACCAGGTGAAGTGCTCCAACTGGACATTTTTCATCTGTTCCAGCATTTGTTGTGTTCCGTCGTTAGAACCAGTATCCACAACTATAATTTCAAACAAATCTTTTTTTAAAGCCGTAATACACTTTTTTAAATTTTCTTTCTCGTTTTTTGTAATAATACATACAGATAAAATTGGTTTCACTGTGTTTCCTCTTTCAACAGTTCAACTAATTATAATATTTTCTTTTAATAAATTTTCTTGCAAAATTTGCAATGTATTTATTAACCCCTCCTCAATATGAACATGAGGCTTCCAACCTATTTGTTCCAACATTGCTGCATCTAACATTGCTTTTGTTGCCGTGGAATATCCTTCTCGTTCTGTGTTCTCTGATTTACCAAATACTACTTTTACACCTGCTATTTTTGCCAAAACTTCAGCAAGATCTTTCAATGAAATGTCCGACTCTGCATCCGCAATATTATAGGCCTGTCTACTTTTTCCACAAAGCATGGCATATATAATTCCACTGACTGCATCTGTAACAAATGTATAAGAATATTTTTGATTTCCATCACTTTTTAAAACAATATCCTCTTTGTGCACTGCTTTTTTTATAAATTGTGAAATCGCTTTGGTATCTGACAATAAAACAGTTGGTCCATAAATCCGGCTAAGTCTTGGTATAACAAAATCAAGACCATAAGTTTTATAATATGCATTGCAAAAAGTCTCCCCTAATCGTTTACTCTCAGGATACCCTGCTCGGAGCGTGTTACAATCTAGATACCCTAAATAGGATTCATTAAACTTCTCCACATCTCCGCGATTTTCTCCATACACTTCAACCGATGATAAAAAAACAAATCTTTTCACATGATGTGTAACTGCATAATCTAACAAATTTTTTGTTCCCATAACATTTGTCAGAATTGTTCCCACTGGATCTGTTGCATACTGGACTGGATGCGTATTGCTCGCTGCATGAACGATATAATCCACGTCTCCAATTTCACAAATTTTCTCATTTACATCACAACACTGATAATTCAGCAGAGGATCACTCCAATACTGTTGCAGTCGTTCTTTTGCACTATTATTATTACGACTCAGCGCTACAATTTGAATTTTATCATGATACTTTTTATTTCTCAACATCAATATGTCTATCAAACACTTCCCGATCATACCAGTTGCCCCTGAAATTAAAACGGTCTTTCCCATTAATTTTTCCCAAGGAAGTTTCTGGTTGATAACCTGCTGCAACTGTTCTTTATAAATTGCCATTTTTTCTCCATATTTTATCATCAATAACTCGTGTATAGCTCTGTATCATTCTGATCACTACAGATGATACATTATCAACTTCATAATCCGGCACTTTTTGTATATGCTCATTTGCATCTGCCATCTTTACTACCATATCAATTGCCTGTATAATTGATTCCTCTGTAATACCTCCCAACACAACCTGTCCCTTATCAAATGCCTCCGGTCTTTCCGTTGACGTCCGGATACTTACACAAGGAAATCCGCTGACTGCTGCCTCCTCCGGCAAAGTTCCACTATCAGATACAACACAATACGAATTTTTCATCAATGCGCTATAATCTGTAAAATTAAACGGCGGCATTTTTTTTACCAACGGATTAAACTTAAATTTACGTTCCTCTATAAATTTTGCACTTCTTGGATGCAATGAAAAAATTACTGGCATATCATAGAGCGCCGCCACCTTATTAATTGCATTCATCAGACATCCAAAATGTTTCTTATTATCGATATTCTCCTCTCGGTGTGCAGACAACACAATATAATGCTTTTTTTGTAATCCAAGCTGATCTAGTACATCACTCGCCTCAATTTCTTTTTGATGGGCCAAGATAATCTCTTTCATTGGAGAACCTGTAACATATATATGTTCTTTTCGAACCCCCTCTGCAATCAGATATCGACGTGCATGCTCTGTATACGGAAGATTTATATCTGAAATATGGTCTACAATCCGACGATTTGTTTCTTCCGGCAAATTTTCATCAAAACATCTGTTCCCAGCTTCCATATGAAAAATTGGTACCTTTAAACGTTTTGCAGAAATTGCTGATAACGCAGAATTTGTATCTCCCAGTATCAACAATGCATCTGGTTCTACTTTCTGCATTAATGAATAGGTCTTTGCTATAATATTCCCCATTGTCTCGCCAAGATTATGTCCAACTACATCAAGATAATAATCAGGCTTACGGATTCCCAAATCTTCATAAAAAATATCGTTCAATCTCGCATCATAATTCTGACCTGTATGAACGAAAATATGCTCAAAATATATGTCTGCTTTTTTTATTATCTCAGATAATCGTATCAATTCCGGTCTCGTACCAACGACGGTCATAACTTTTAACTTCTTCATACCCTAGACTCCTTTATATTGCTCATAAATTGCTGAATGTTCTGTTATCCAATTTTCAAGTTCTTTTACCATAGTCTGATAATCCGGTATCACAACCTTATCTTTCCTTGTATTTACTAAGGATTTATCACTTACAATTTTTTGGTCACTTCTTATCTGGATAGGATGCTTTCTGCAATATCTGTTAAACAGTTCCAACAAATCATGTTTGCTGATTACCTTATTATTAACAAGATGATATAGTCCCGTGTTTGGATTTTCACGATCCATTTCTATAAATTTTGCCAACTGCAAAGTAGTAACTCCAGTCCAAAGTACTTTTTCATATCCATATACATAATCCGTCTGAGACATAAACCAATGAAATAATCCAATACCCTCTTTCTTTAATTCCGGACCTACAATGGATGTCCGTATCGTCAAGTTCTTATCATCTACCACTTCACCTAACATTTTAGAACGTCCATAATAAGATGTAGCATCCGGTATATCATTTTCGTGATATTGTCCTTTCGTACCTTCAAATACACAGTCTGTACTAATATGTATCAGTTTTGTTTTCTTATCTACTAATTTTTCAGCTAATAAATGTGGCAATACACTATTTAAAAAAATCCCCTCTGCCGGATTCGCATCAACAAACTGGTTTAACACTCCAATACAATTTATTACATAATCATAATCATCAGATGCCAAAACCTTTTCTATATCCTTAACATCAAACGCATCTCCCTTAATTGTCGGGCAAATAGCAGATTGGTTCTTTGCAAATCCTGTTACAGTCTGTCCATTTTCCTTCAAATACTGCGCTATCATATGACCGGCCATACCATTTACACCCAAAATCAGATATTTCATGTTTTCCTCAACTTTCATCTATAATGCATATAAGACAATTTCCAGATAAGCATTGCTGTATATTCTCAAGTAAAATCTATAATCCTTATGCAAGTTCAAAATATACTCTGGAATTTTCCAAATATCTTCCCTCTTATGATACAACGAAATCGCCATTCTCGGATGATTATGTAATATAGTTTCGCGTGCTCCCATAAGAGTTTCCAGTTCATATCCCTCTACATCCAGTTTAATAAAAGATACCTCCGAATCTTTTACTACCTCATCAATCGAAATCATTTCTATCTGGGTATCTCCTCCATCATCAAACATAGATGTATCATCTCCATTCGTTAAAAAGTATTGTACTTTTCTTTCTTTGGCAACCCCTGCATTTATGATTTCCACATTTGCCCACTTCATTTTATTCTTTATGTTGTTGCAAATTTCAAAATTGCGTTTATCTGGTTCAAAAGAGATAATCTTTTCATATCCCTTACTTTTATTCCACGTTATAAAACGCTCAATTGTATCACACCGGTAACATCCTCCATCAATAACCGTTTTTTCTTTTAATGGTTCAAAAAATTCATCAAAATATTGCTTATCTTCATAGCATAACGTATTCGGCCACTTATATTTTATTATTTTGTCTGTTGGAATGCCATGTGAAACCAAATCCGCTTTTATCTCATCAAAATAATCCGGGGTTCCAACAACCACCACAATATCTTTTCTTTCATATATTTCATTTGGAGCAACAACCTTTTTATTCAAAAAACCATCCTGATACTCAGCATATCTTCTATCACAAAAAATCTATCAGATTGTCTCCTAAAAAGGGAAAATTCAAGTAGCCTGGCGTTTCCCTTCTTTCTTCTTCTAATTTTGCAAATTATATGTAGCCTTTCCCAATCCATAATAAACTATTTTATTTCCAGCTTTTTTTTACGTTGAAGTTCTGCCTGTTGCAAATATATTTCGTCCGACTTTATTCCACTTAATTGATGTGCACGTACCAAGTATTTATAATCACCCGTTTCGTTTAAAGTTTTCAGACATTCCCAGATTTCCTCTGATGTCTTATCTATAAATGCCTGCCTTATATTTTGCATAATTTTTGCCCTTCCTAATAATATCAATCATGAAATTATCAATTGTCAATACTTTTGATGGTTTAATAAATAATATTTCTACTACATTACATCCGCTTATTACCTGTATTCTATAAAACATCAGCGTATCTCTTTAATTACCTCAAATCCTTCCGCATACATCTTATCAACAGCATATCCCCATATTTTATTCTGATATATCACATTTTCAAAAAGTTTATTTTGTCCACCCGCCATACTTCTCTGATGTTCGTCTCCATATGCAGCAAGTGCTTTCTTCTTTTGTTCAATATAGTCGGAAATATCAAAAAAAATCTTTGGTATAAACTGAGTTTCTGTTATATAAATATTACTTCTATAGACATACAAATTCTCCACATGCCTTGCCGCCACTTTACAAATCTTTGCAGCCTCAACATGATCCATGTTCATATCATACTCAGAATGCATAAAAACAGTATCTATTTGGTATTGCACAATCAACTTTTCTATCTGCTGCATCAATTCTGTACTATATCTCAAATGACAGTTCTGTACTTTTTCTAAGCGTGTAATCTCCTTTATTCCCAGTATATCACACGCTTTCTGGCTGTCTTTTTTACTCACTTGAGGATCTGTATACTTGTTAAATACAGATTCTTTTACGAAATTATCTGTCAGTATCAGCTTATAAACCTGCTTTCCCTCCGCTGCAAGCCTCGCTGCAGTTCCTCCAACACCTAATTCAATATCATCATAATGTGCTCCAACCAACAATATATTTTTCATTTGCAATTCCTCACTTCATGATCGCATTAAATCTGATATCACAATAAGGCTCTGACCATCCTCTCATAACATCAAAACCTCTCTCTACAAACTCTTCCTTTGTGTAGAGCATATGCTTTTTATCGTGTGTCTGCATCGGCAGTTCTCCGATAAAAATACCACTTTTTGTTACTCTCTGTATTTCACTGATCACCTGATTCACATACTCTTTCGTTGGAAAATATAAAAAAACTCCCCATGAAAAACATTTGTCGAAATATTTATCCTTAAATGGTATATCATTGGCTTCTGAATAAATCGCAGATTTCTGGAAAAACTCCATACAACGTGATACGAGCGTCTTAGAAAAATCTATACCTACATATTCACAGTCCATATACTGCGCTAATCCACCAGCTCCACAGCCAACCTCCAATACCCGGTCTGTTGGTTGAATATCCAACTCTTTCTTTATCCGGCTTGCAGTCTCCTCCATATCTGCCGTCGATTTCTCCCATCCATCAAAAATCCGTATATCTTCTTTCGTTCCCTCCATTGCTCCTTTTTGTGTCCAAATTTCTTTCCATGTTCCTGTATATTCCATTGTTTCCTCCTCACTTCCATACGGTATCAAAAAAATTCTTTTATTCTATCCTTTTTCGGCAATGCATAATGAATTGGCCTATCCAGGTCAGTTTCCTTTAATACATGCTTTATCCCCATCTGCTTTAGTTGTTCCAAAACAGCTTCATTATGCAAAATCGTTACTATTACAACATCTTTCTCTCTGTCAATGCTTGCAGGATCCATACAGATATGTCCATTAATTTTGGTATTCCATTTTGACATGCTATTATCTGCATAACAATCAATATCAATGCCACGAACCATCAGTGCCCGTTCCATATATCTCCCATTAGTACCCGAACCAAAGCAAATAATTTTTCCACCATCCATGTTTCCTATACACTCATGTAACTGCGGATTTCCTGTATATTCTGTTCCACTACATTTTCCCAATTCTCCAAGTGCAAATTTGTGCGCTTCCATAAACCGGTACTTCAAACAAAATTCTGCAAATTCAAATAAAAATCGATACCGGGATCCATATATCTCTTCTATCTCTTCTGGTTTTTTTAGTATATCACATAAAAAACCTTTATTAAGTATATCACAATTATGATGATGACTTGATATCGTATTTGTTCCCTGTTCCGGATGATTTCTCCATTTTATTAAAACTTTCGGAATATATAAGGGCTTATTATTCCTAAAAATCCGAAACCACATATCATAATCCTGGGTAGATATCAACTGCTCATTAAACACTCCACACCGTTCAAAATGGCTTCTATGTACCATAACTGTAACTGTATTAACGACTCCGCTAAGAATGGGAAACGCACCTTTTTCCATATTTTCCAACACATATGAGGATGTCTCAATACATGGAGTGATTTTTTCTTCTACCATATCATATATATCAAATCCTCCAAAAACCGGGCGCATCATATCTCCACAATTACGTAATGCTGCAACCTGTGTTTCAATTTTATCAGGATAATACTCATCATCATGTGAGAGCCATGCAAAATACTCTCCCTTCATCTCTTTAAGTGCTGCATTTACCGCTGATGCCACTCCTCCATTTTCTTTTTCAAAATAACGGATTTTATCTTTATATCGCATTGCAATCTCTCTCGTCGCACCATTATCATCCGAACCATCATTCACTACAATAATCTCTATATTCGAATACGTCTGATTGCATGCACTTTGTATAGCTTTCTCCAAATAATTTTCTCCGTTATATACCGGAATCACGATTGTAACCATTGGGTTATTTTGCTGCACTCTCATTATCTCCTACTCCTACTCCTATTTGTATTTATAATATAAATATTGTTACTTTATATCTATCTGCTGCATCAAGTAGCTCCATATCTGGCTGCCAGCATTTTTATCTATATTTTCTATTCCCTTACAAAAACTATTTTTTCTCTCCTCTTTAAAAGAGTCCCCCCCCCTTATAACAAGTTCAATATATTCCTCAAGTGAACATTTTCTCTCATCATATATGTATTTACGTATATCATCATTTTCTCCCATATTTTTAATTTCGCCATAAAACCGTGTAGACATCCACGTTACCTCATCTGTCTTCATGTCTATTATACAGATATTTTCTCCTTTGTATGGAAATAAGTATATCTTTTCGTCATATAATTTATAACGATCGTACAGTACATTCTTATCATCTATTTTACAACACCCAATTTCCTTAACAATACCTTTTAATAATTCTATTTTTATACAAGCAGATGCTGCGCTTGGCACCAGCCAGATATTTTCATCTTGATATACAATATCAGAAAATTGTAATTGTTTCGTATCTTCTGATTCATCCTCCATATATATTAATTCATAAAAGCAATTTGTTTCTACGTCCCATTTTATTAATTTTCCCTGTTTCCCTGGTAAAATCCAAAATGCTTTTCCATCAGAACAAATTGCAACCAATTCACCTGTTTCCACAGGAACTTCTATATAGTCAAAACGGTCTTCCTCTATATCATATATTGAAATTACCGGAGCCACCATACATACCTGATATATTTTATTTTGAACCATTTTTGCTTCACCAAATAATGGGACCCTTCCAAAATTTTTAAATTGTTCCAGTTCTCTCCTGTATGAAGATTTAAGTATTTCTGCATTTCTTGTTTGCAAATCAATTTTATACATCACATCTCCATAAAAAACTGGAAACAGCCATAAATATTGATTTTTCAGTACTGGTGTATATTCATTTCCTTCATTTTCTGGAAGTTCAATATAACTTATATTCTTATTTTTTTTGAAAAAAACTCCTATACTTTCGTGCCATACATGGTATAAAATAAATATTATGTTCATCCATAACAGATCTAATGTATAAATTTTGCATCGTACTACGTTCTCTTGCAAAACATGTGTGCCATTTAAGTTGTCCTGTTACTGTATCTATACAATATAAATTGTTATCTTCAACGTTTGTCATCCATATTTTACTTCCGTCAATCTCTCCCCCCAGCGTATGGATAAAACTGTTATCTTTTTTGTCATCTTCTTTCCAATCTTCTATATCATAAATTGGTTTTCCTGTAATCCCATACAATTGCACTACCGAACTCTCCACATCTCCAAGATACGCATCACTAAGTGCAATTGCCCTATCTATATCCGATGTTTCATCATATATTACATAATTCAGTTCTCTTACCTCTTCAACAAGCTGCCTATAGCTTTTTGCAAACTGCATATTAATCTCTTCTGCAGTTGCCATACTTAACGGATGAGGTCTCCATAAAACAACTACATTTACATAGTTTTTCACTGAATTTAATACATAACGTATTTCATCAATTACCGTTCCATCAAATATTTTTCTCAAATGCGTATTATATAAAAATACTTTTTTCCCTCTTAGTTTCTCCTTCCAAGCATCCGGCACCAACATATCTTTCTTTTGACACATAACTTTTACCATATCAAATTTAGGAGAACCCATTGCAATTATTTTTTCTGCGGAATGATATTTAAGGTATGCCTTTCTTATTTCCTTAGATTGTACAATGGTTCTCCATGAATAGAAAACTGCCGGTAACTGGAAAAAATGTTCCTGCATTGCTTCGCCGGCTTTTGTAACAAAATACGGAATATACACAAGATGGTCTGTATACTTTCTTAATTCCTGGCTATAATATTGGGGCAGTACCTGTGTAATCGTATTTGTTCCATCATAAGGATTATGAATAAAAATGACATCTACTTTTTCTTCAAAAGAAAAATCAGTGTATAATGTTTCCTTCACATAACCAGGATATTGTCCATTCTCACAGACAATCACTTTCTCTTCGCCTTTGTTTTTCTTTTCATAATATGGTACTGAAATGACCGTTACCTTACATCTGGAATCTGCTACTGCTACTTTGTAAATACTATCAAATGTATCCCACATTGACGCTTTATACGGCAAAAAAAGTATATTATATTTATAATTTTCCATACATATTTCTCTCCCATACATTTTGATATAGTTGCTTATGCGCTGTTACATACTGCTCAAAGTTATACTTTCTTCTTACAAGGTTTCTTCCTTGTTCTCCGCGATATTTAATCTCATCTACATTTTCAATTAATCTTTTCACTATTTCTGCCAAAGATTTTGCGTCACAATAAGAAGCCGCACACCCTATCTCCGGAGCTTCTGTGATTTCTTCCAACACCGTATTTTTAAAGCAAACTACACTACACCGCTGTGCCATAGCTTCAATTGCCATAAGTCCAAAGCTTTCTGCCAAAGATGGCATTAGAAATATGTCGCATATCCCATAG
>ENA-OQAY01000408-OQAY01000408.1-human-gut-metagenome-genome-assembly--contig:-NODE-408-length-12503-cov-1.019716_pt1 | contig 12503 bp, 12 predicted proteins | sample MGYA00242740_ERZ504537 | MGnify/ENA primary metagenome ERZ504537 (study PRJEB26092, sample SAMD00036272) | human gut metagenome | host: Homo sapiens | study: EMG produced TPA metagenomics assembly of... | reverse complement strand
ATTACAACCAAGTCGTAAAGGCGTTGCACAGCAACTTTTCGGAGAAAAAGGCACTGGCTTTTCTCTATAAATTGGAAAAAGCGACCACTGAATTATCTCTGTTGAACCGTCAAGTTATCGACCTGACAAACGAGTGCAAGGAACTATGGTTGCCAAAATAAGCACTGGCGGCAATATGTTCGGCGCACTGGCATACAACCAAAACAAGGTGGACAGCGGGGAAGCAAAGGTGCTTTTCTCCAACCGGATGCTGTTAAGCGAGGACGGGAATTTCTCTATCGGCGAGTGTATGCGCAGCTTTGAAATGCAGATGCCCGTGCAGCTATCCACCAAGAAGCCGATACTTCATATTTCCATAAACCCGCACCCGGAAGACGTGCTGACCGACCAGCAGCTTTCCGACATCGCCAAAGAGTATATGCGGAAGTTGGGCTATGGCGACCAGCCTTATCTGGTGTACAAGCATACCGACATCGACCGCCACCATATCCACATCGTGGGGTTGCGGGTGGACGAGAACGGCAAGCCGCTGAATGACAAGTTCGAGCATCGGCGCAGCAAGCAAATCACCCGTGAACTGGAGAAGAAATACGGGCTGCACCCGGCAGAGCGGAAGGAACGTGCCGAACGCCCGGAACTGAAAAAGGTGGATTATGCCGCCGGGGACGTGAAGCACCAAATCGGCAATACCGTGAAAGCGGCTTGCTATGGCTACCGCTTCCAGTCGTTCGGGGAATACAAGGCTTTGCTTGCCGCTTACAACGTGTGCGCCGAGGAAGTCAAAGGCGAGATAAACGGCAAGCCCTATCAGGGCATTGTCTATTCCGCCATGAACGACAAGGGCGAAAAGACAGGCAACCCGGTAAAGGCTTCCCGCATCGGCAAGTCGGTAGGTTATGAAGCGGTGCAGCGCAGAATGGAGAAATCGGGCGAAGCAATCAAGAACGGGAAATTGAAAGAACGCACCCGGAAGATTGTAGCCACTGCCATGCAGACCGCCCGCAGCCGCAAGGAACTGGAACGACAGCTAAAGAAGCAGGGCATTGATGTGGTGTTCCGTCAGAACGACAACGGGCGCATCTATGGCGTTACGTTCATCGACCACGACAGCCGGGTGGTGCTGAACGGTTCACGCTTGGGCAAGGAGTATTCGGCGAACGTATTCAACGAACGCTTTTCGGGCGAAACCGGAAAGATGCACCAGTCAGAAGTGGAAACACAACAGCAATACCAGCCCACGCATCAGGAACAGCCGGGCTTCACGCCGAAAGCCGACATCGTTTCGGGCATGGCTTCCGTGCTGGGTGCTTTCGGCGGTTTGCTGGGCGGCGGTGCATCAGGCGGTGACGAGCCGCAGGACACCGACCGCCAAAAGAGAAAGAAGAAAAAGAAGCGCACAAGGCGCATCAACTAACTTAAAAAAACATTACAATCATGCAACAGGAAGATGATTTGAGAGGGCTTGCACGGGTCATGGACTTTATGCGGGCTATCAGTATTCTATTCGTGGGAATAAACGTGTACTGGTTCTGTTACTCCACCCTGAAAGAATGGGGAGTGACATTTGAGGTGATAGACAAGATACTGTGGAACTTCCAGCGCACTACCGGGCTGTTCTCGTCCGTCCTTTGGACGAAACTTTTTGCGGTGGTGTTCCTTGCCTTGTCGTGTATCGGCACTAAGGGCGTGAAAGAGGAAAAGATAACGTGGACGAAGATACATTGCAGCCTTGCGGTAGGAGTAACTTTGTTCTTTCTGAACTGGTGGCTGCTGGAACTTCCGCTGCCACATACGGCGGATGCCGTGTTTTATATCGCCACGCTGTCGGCGGGCTATATCTGTATGCTCATGGCGGGTACGTGGATGTCCCGGTTATTGAAAACAACCTCATGGATGATGTCTTTAATACCGAGAACGAAAGTTTCCAGCAGGAAACAAGGCTTATCGAGAACGAGTATTCGGTAAATCTGCCTACCCGGTTCTACTATAAGAAGAAATGGAATAACGGTTGGATAAATGTCGTGAACCCGTTCCGTGCCAGCCTTGTGTTGGGTACGCCGGGTAGTGGCAAGTCGTATGCAGTGGTAAACAGTTACATAAAACAGCAAATCGAGAAAGGTTTTGCGCTTTACTGCTATGATTATAAGTTTCCCGATTTGTCGAAAATCGCTTATAATCATTTGCTTAACCACTTGGACGGGTATAAGGTAAAGCCCAAATTCTACATTATCAATTTTGACGACCCACGCAAGAGCCACCGATGCAACCCGATAAACGCCAGCTTCATGTCGGACATTGCGGATGCCTACGAAGCCAGCTACACGATAATGCTTAACCTCAATCGAAGTTGGATAAGCAAGCAGGGCGACTTCTTCGTGGAAAGCCCGATTATTCTTTTGGCGGCTATAATTTGGTATCTCCGTATCTATCAAGGCGGTAAGTATTGCACGTTCCCCCATGCCATTGAACTGTTGAACAAGAAATACGCCGATGTTTTCACCATTTTGCGCAGCTATCCCGAACTGGAAAATTACCTTTCCCCGTTCGTGGATGCTTGGGAAAGTTCGGCAGTTGAACAGTTGCAGGGCCAAATAGCAAGTGCGAAAATCCCGCTTTCAAGGATGATTTCACCCGCTCTTTACTGGGTAATGACAGGTGATGATTTCTCGCTGGACATCAACAACCCGAAAGAGCCTAAAATCTTGGTTGTCGGCAACAATCCCGACCGTCAGAACATCTATTCGGCGGCACTGGGATTATATAACAGTAGAATAGTGAAGCTGATAAACAAGAAAGGTCAGCTTAAAAGTTCGGTGATTATAGACGAGCTGCCAACGATTTATTTTCGAGGGCTTGACAATCTGATTGCAACCGCACGAAGCAACAAGGTAGCGGTTCTGCTGGGCTTTCAGGATTACAGCCAGCTTACCCGTGACTACGGGGACAAGGAAAGCCGTGTGATACAAAATACTGTGGGCAACGTGTTCAGCGGTCAGGTGGTCGGTGAAACGGCAAAAATACTGTCGGAGCGTTTCGGAAAGGTTTGCAGAAAAGGCAGAGCATGACAATCAACCAACGGGAAAAATCCACCTCGATAAGCACCCAAATGGACAGCCTGATACCCGCCAGCAAAATATCCAACCTCACGCAAGGTATGTTCGTGGGGGCAGTGGCAGACAATTTCGATGAACGGATAGAGCAGAAGATTTTCCACTGTGAAATCGTGGTGGACAATGAAAAGGTGAAGCGGGAAACCGCCCGTTACGTGAAGTTGCCGCAGATTATCGACTTCACCGACAAGGACGGCAACGACCGGATGCAGGAGGAGATACAAGCCAATTATGACCGCATCCGTCAGGAAGTCCGGCAGATTGTCGAGGACGAGATAATCCGGATTAAGAACGACCCGGAGCTATGCCACTTGATTAAAGAGGAAGAATAAATAATGAAATAGGATAGCGGAATTTTTCTGCTATCTTATTTTTTGTGCATTATCCAATCTTCTATGGCAATACGAAATCATTGCTAAAATTTCCAAAGCATCTTGTTCTGTTATGTTCCAGCTAATTTTAGGTTCGTGAGCTTCAGGATTTCTAAACATTCCACATAATCCTTTTAAAAGGTTACAAAATCCTTTATGCTCGTCTATTTCAGATTTTGACTGGAAATTGTTTATAATTAATATAGGTGTATTACTAAATACATACTCTATTAGCTTGTTCCCGTCTTCATTATACAATGACAAGTCCCTAATTCTATCAAATAAACCTTTGTTTGCTTCAAAGACAGCATGAAAATAGTTGTTTGTTAGCAACTCAGCCTTACAATATTTAAAGAGAGCCAAATGTGCGTTGCGGTTCTCTAATTTTGTTTTTAGGTTTTCTGCTTTTTGCTGCGCTTCTGAAATCGTTTTAGCTTGAATTATTTCACTAAATTTTCCTGTTTCATTTAGTTGATAGCCGATAAACGCTAACTGTTGATTTATTGCATTTCTTTTTTCTGTAAACTCGTACTCATTATTTACAAATTTGGCAGGAGATAAAGCTAATTGAATAAAATAAAGTATTTTGTTAGAACACTGATGTGTGTTTTGGTAATTTGCAAAAGCACTATATAACCTTTTCCATTTGGTATTTTGTGAATCAATATCTTCAATTTGAGATTGTTGTAAAAGGTATTGTATTTCACTTCCCGTTAAGCCATTACTTGTATCTCCCAATATTTTGGCGATACCTTCTAACGTAGCTTGAGTAAAACATCTTCTTTTCACAATTGCCATAATTATATACTATTCCGATAAATTTCAAATTTAACCAGTATTTCGTGTAGGTTCTCCAATGCTTCCATAGCCTTGCCTATCGGCGGCATCTTGCTTTTGTCGAAAGTCAGTTTCTTCAAATCGGTAGTGTACGCCGTAGCCACTTCGGGTAACGCCATGACCGCTTCGGCATCCTTGAATATCGGTGCATCAGCCAGCGACAAGTGCGAACGGGAGTTTTTATTTAGTCCGTCCTCTATCGTCACCCGGTACATGGCATCCAAGAAATCTTCCGAATGTAGGTAATCGTTATATTCCTGATTGTGGTAGAGTGCCGACAAGTCGTAAACGTCACGGATATGCTTTGCCAACAGTGCGGCTGCATCCTCATTGTAAGACAGCTTTACCAGCCTTGAAACCTTGTCGCAGATAGTCTTTCGGGGGTTGATACACTGCGTTTCAAAACTTTCCAGCCCGTAAGTGCTTATCAGTTCCTCTTGCCCGATGCTTTCAAGAAAGGCGGTCACAATCGGTTTGATAACCCGCTTGTCCGCCGGGTAGAACATCAGTTTTTTGTCCGGCAGGTCACAGGATTTTATCTCTACTTCCAAATGTTCTTTCAGTCCCACGCCTTGAAATACATTGTCATACGAGAAATACAGTTTACGGTAATTACCGCCCGTTTCCGACAAATCTTCCTTGTATATGTCACTATTGAGTTCGGCTATGTATTTGGAAAGTTTCTTGTTCAATGTCTTTTCCGCTTGCTTGGACGTACCTTTGTCACCCGTAAACACGAACAAGTCCAAATCTTCCGAGAAACGTTCTATCAGCCCGTAGGCTTTGGAAAGTGAAGTTCCGCCTTTGAAGTAGGTCTTATCCGCATATTCGGACATGGAAATATCCCGCAGTATCTTCGATACCCAGTAATCCTTTTCCACGTGCGACTGCTCGTAGCCGAAATGTTCAGCCGCCAGTGCGATGATTTCCTTGAACGCTTCCTTGTCCGAATGTAAATTCATATTTCTGTCCTATGCTGTTTTATAATCCAAGTTGAACCGTGTCGTGGGAAGAATGGTCTTTGCCATTTCTGTTTGCAATACGGTTTGTCTGATGTCGCCCAGTATATCCGCCACCACCTTTCTGACACGTGGCGGGTAACTTTTCGCCAAAGATACGATTTTTTCCAGTTCCGGCAGGCTGTACCCGTTGAAATATTGGCTTTTGACCCGGTTGTAGATGTCCTGCCCGGTTGTTCCGGGTATGCGCTTCATGTCCTTTATCGCATCGAGCAGCCGCAAGTACGGGACAAGGCTTTCATCCGGATAGACCATGCAGTAGGCTTTCACGCACTCTATATCCAAGTTCTTGAAACGGAAACGGCGAACCGGGTTAGGAGTGGCTATCGTTATGGTTGTGGCTACCTGTTCGGTCAGCCCCATTTTGTTATAGATGTAAGCCCCCGTGATATAGCCGTTCAGTTTTTCAGTCAGGTAGCGGAACTGTTCATCCTGATAGACAGGCAGCTTTCCCAGCCCCAGCACTGATTTCTTGGGACGGTAGTACGCCCCCTTTTCAACCCGTACCAGTACCCCTTTGCGGCTCTGTTCGGAAAGTAGCACCGCAACATTGGCGGTCTTTTCCGTTTCAAACGACAAATCCCGGAACGTGAATATACGCCCGGTATCTATCCGTTCAATCTGCCCAAGTATCTCTTTCCTGAATGAAGCCATATTTATGTACTTTGTTTCTATACTGCAAAGATAGTATATTATGTAATAACCTGCAAAAACATAACAAATATTTTGCCGAAGATGTTTTTTATTTCTCCAACTGTTGGTTGGATATTTTCAACTGACCCGGACAAATTAGGACAGCGCAGGACAAATTCGGACAGCCCTTGTCGCCCATCCAAATATAGCATATTTAGTCGCTACCTTTGGGCGGGACTATTCCCGTAACCACTAAAATTCCAATTATTTATGGCAAACAGAATGACCCCGCCCGCAGAGGGGCAGGAAAAAGACGTGCTGCTGGTCTTGGATAAACAGCAGGGCAAGGTGAGTGCCGTTAAGGGTATCGAAAAGGACGGCAATTTGCAGACCGTGCCACCCACTACCGGGCACGGCGGCGAGTTCATGCAGGTGGACAAGAACAGCGATGTGTTCAGCAACTTCATTTCCAACTTCTACCGCAAGTATCAGGACACTTCCGGGCTGGAATTGTTCAGCGTCAAGGCTTCCGAAGCAGAGCGGGACGCAAAGGCAATCGAGGACAACCACCGTAGCCCTACACCGGAGGGCGACAAGCGGGCTGAAATGCTTCGAGTTCCGAAGCCCGACTTCCACGAGTTCAAGCAGGGCTACCGCTTCGACCCTGCAAAAATCGACTGGGAGAACCTGAAAAAAGTCGGCATCACCGCCGACACCCTGAAAAACACGAAGGACTTCGACCGGGTGATGCGTGGCTACAAGTCCCGCAACACCTACACCGTTTCGGGGACGGTGGGCGGCTTCTACCTCAAACCTACCGATGTCAAGCTCTCTTTCTATCAGGCAAAGGACGGCACGGTAGTACCCAAGCTGCACGGCGTGCAGCAGGACGAGAAACTGTTGCAACGCCCGTTCCATGAACACGGGTTCACCAAGCAGGAACAGGGCAACTTGCAAGGCACTGGCAACTTGGGCGGCATCGCTGAAATCAAAGACCCGAAAAGCGGCGAGCAAATCCCCGTGTTCGTCAGCCGGGACAGGTACACGCACGAACTGGAATATATGCGGGCTGACAAGTGGAAATGCCCCGATACAATCTGTAACGTGCAAGTCAGCCCGGAACAGAAAGCCGCCTTTGAAGCCGGGCAAGCGGTGAAATGGAAAACCTGCAATTCAGGGACGGCACGAAACGCAGTGCCTATTTGCAGGTCAGTGCGGTGGAGCGTGGCTTGGAGTTCCTGCCCCGTGCCGCCGTCCAGTTCTTGCAGCAGGGGCAGCAGCCCGCAGAGCAGCAGGTAGCCGGGATAAAGGACGGCAAGGGCGTTGAGTTCAACGGTCATGTGCAGCCCGGCGCACAAGGCAAATCCCCCGACAAGGTGCAGCCGAAAGACGTTACCCCCGCCGCCGAGAGCCGGACGCAGGTAGCGGTCAATTCGGAGGGCAAGACCAACGAAGCCACCAAAAAAGTGAAAGAACCTTTGAAAAAGGGTCAGGACAAGCCTACTGAAAAACAGAAAACCAAGCAAGATAAAAAGGAGAAGCAGGAGCAGATGAACAACCCCAAACAAAGCAGGGGACGCAAAAGATGATAACGGTATTAATCCTTATCCCGGTTATCGGTTTCGTCCTGTTTCTCTTTGCCTGTTACAAAACGGACTGGAAAACCATAGACGAGCAGAACCAACAATATTATATAGATGGCTATCACATCTACTATGACCGGAAAATCCTAAGACAAAAAGAAGTGGAACAATTAAAATCAAAATTAGAATGATTGCAGTAATCGGAGAGAAGTTATCATAACTCGTGATAACTTCTCTTATCACAAGCAAATTGTTATCCAAAGCTATAAGCTAATACACCAAATAACTGACAGATAATCAATCAAACTCGTGATAATAATATTCTGATAATAATATGCTATATTGTGGAGAGAGTAATGTTGCTCTCTCCAAATATAGTATTATGGACAATAAAAATCATTTTGAATCCAAAGTTTCGGATTTTTTAGAAGCGTTGCGTAAAGCCGGATATTCAGAATCGACTATCCGACAGTATAAAAAGACCTGTCGTCTTTTTATCGTTTACATGGATATAAACTACATACAAGACTGTAATGTAGAATCCATCGATTTGTTTTTAAAGACTATGCCACAAGAAAAAACGCGGTTGATACATGGAACCAATTATCGACTACTGCTATTCGTTAATTATCTTACGGATAGAACTATCCAAAAACCAGTTGTAAGATACGTTATACGCAAATTCTCAGGAGAAATAGGAGGCATTATGACAAAATACCTTCATCTCTTGGAAGAACAAAGACTATCTCCTAAAACGATAGATGGCTACGAACATGTGTTTAGCTATTTTCTCAGACATTTGTCTTTGAGGAATGTATTCCGCATCTCAGATATAGGTGAGGATGATGTGCTAACTTTTATATCTTCCAGCCAAAACAGTAAACAAAGAGTATTGGCAACGATGCGTGCATTTTGTCGTTACCTGTACGAACAAAAGCTTATCAATAAGAATATTGATTATGTGATAGGAAGAAACCGTTATGTTGTAAAAGAAAAACTACCGTCAACATACACTTGTGAAGAAGTCTTGCAAATAGAATCTTCGGTAAATCAATCCACTCCTGTAGGAAAACGAGATTACGCCATGCTCCTATTAGCAACACGGTTAGGACTACGTTCCTCCGATATTGCCGGATTACAATTCAGTAATTTAGATTGGGATAGAAACATTATCTGCCTGATACAGTACAAGACTAAACGTGAAATAGAATTGCCGCTCTTAAAGGATGTGGGAGAAGCTATCATCAATTATGTGAAATATGGCAGACCGAGTTCTTCTTCCAAACAGATATTCCTATCCTCTTTAGCCCCATATAATCCTGTGAATGGGGCGGTAGTTTCCTTGTCGGTCAGAAAGATTATCTGCCATTCAAGAATAGATACAAGGGATAGAAAAAAAAGGCCCTCACGCAATGAGACATACTTTAGCCAGCCAGCTATTGCGTAATGGCGTATCACTGCCCGTCATTTCTGAGACATTGGGACACAAAACTACACAAACGACAATGGGCTATCTTCGGATAGACATTGATGGTTTGATGAAATGTGTTCTTGAAGTCCCGGATGTCCCATCCGATTTCTACACACAGAAAGGAGGCTTGTTCTATGTCTGAACAATTCATATATCAAAGCGTGTTCGCACCTTATTTTAAGGATTTTCTTGCGATGAAAGAAAATCAGGTTTCCGACATTGGACGGATAAAGTGGATGCTCTTGGAGTTTGACAAGTTCTTCGTTAATAGCAACATCAGGGATGTGTTCATAACTAAAAGCATGATTGATGCATGGAAGTGCACCCGCATACATGATAAAAAGAAAACCCTCTATGACAAGGTGTCCATGTTCCGGCAGTTTTGCTATATTTATGCCACATAGGAAAAGAATGCTATATACCCAAGTTACCAAAGAAGGAATATTCGGATTTTACTCCTTATGTGTTTACCCGTGGACAGATACAGGACATCTTTGAAGCTTGCGACAAACAAAGGATGCATAGTCATAATATATATTGTAATCTTTTTGCATTACCTACTTTATATAGAATCTTATATGCTACAGGGATTAGAATCGGAGAAGCCATATCCATTAGGAATCGGGATGTTGATTTGAGAAGGAATTGCATCATTATTCGGAAGACAAAGAACAAGATGGAAAGGCTTATTCCTTTAAGCGACTCCCTGTCCAAGGTTCTACAACAGTATTTGGAATATCGCAACAAGATGCCCTTGCCAGATGTTGATGCCCTGGACAAGTTCCTGTTAATATCTCCATCTGGACGACCGTTATCTTCTTGCACTGTCTTGGGCGGTTTCAAGAAAGTGTTGGAAAAATGCAATATACCTTGTTCGAGCAACCGTTCCGGAGGAGCCTGCATACATAGCCTCAGACATACTTTTGCCGTCCATTCCCTTGCAAAGATGGTGCAAGAAGGAATGGACATATATTGTGCGCTTCCCCTTTTGTCGGTCTTCTTGGGGCATAAGACATTGAAAGGGACTGAAACCTACGTGCGCCTGACACAAGATATGTTTCCCGATATTCTATTGAAACAAAATACGATAACACGGTTTGTGTATCCTCAAACAAACATAATAACTAATTTAAATGTAGATACTTATGAAAACGACTGACTTTGCGAAGCATTTAACGGCTTTTTTCACAGAGTACCTTATCGGAGAAAGAGGCGTAAGCCTTAATACCATACGGTCATACAGCAAATCATTTAGCTTGCTGTTAAACTTTCTGGACGAACAGGTAAACATAAAGGCTGATAATCTTAGATTGGAACATATTACCAGAAAAACGGTTTTAAACTTCCTTGATTGGTTACAAGACACGAAAAAATCGAGTAACGCGACTAGAAATCAAAGATTGGCGGCATTACGTTCTTTTTGTACGTATATGCAATATGAGGATGTAAAGCGTCTGGAACAATGGCAAGAGATATTATCCATCAAAGGTAAAAACAACATGAAAAAAGAAGTGTCAATTATCTCAGCATAGATGGTATTAAGCTTTTATTGGCACAAATACCAATCAACACGAAAAAAGGACGACGGGATTTAGCTTTGATATCCCTGCTCTATGATAGTGGAGCCAGAGTACAAGAATTAATAGACTTGACACCCGCATCTTTGAAATTGGAAAAGCCTTGTCATGTCACCTTATTTGGTAAAGGACGCAAAAAAAGAATTGTCCCTTTACAAGACGAACAAGTGAATTTATTACGCAGTTATATGGAAGAGAACCGTTTAGACCTGTCCGGTTTTAATCAAAGGCCTCTTTTCTTTAACAGTTGTGGCAGAAAGCTAACAAACTCTGGCATATCTTATATCTTGAATAATTATATTAATCACGCCCGAATACAAGATCCGGAACTTATACCGGAAAAAATAAGCCCGCATACTTTACGGCATAGTAAAGCTATGCACTTGTTACAAGCTGGTGTAAATTTGGTCTATATTCGTGATATTTTAGGACATGTATCTATACAAACGACTGAAATATATGCTCGGGCTGATTCTAAACAGAAAAGAGAGGCCTTGGAATCAGCTTATGTTAATATGATACCAAACGATATAACAGAATGTTCGTGGGAAAAAGACCAAGAACTTAAGATCTGGTTAAAAAATCTCTCCAAGTAGAAGTTTTGCATACTTATTGAAATCAACATATGTCGTAAAGAATGTTATCTACACTTATTGGTTTGATAAAATCATTTAAGTTGCATAGATAACATTCTTTTTTAACAATATTATTTTCTTCTGAATATCCTATTAGTTTGTTCTATTAACATTTGTTGATGTTGGAATAAATCTATCAATCTACGCATATTCATGTAAAAATCTTCGTCAACAAATTTCTTTTCATTCCTATATATCTCCAATAAATCTCGTATTTGCATTATCCGATGCTTCAACTCCATAGTAATACGACGTTGCTCTTCAACTAAATTTCGGTCTTTTTCGGATATCTCCTTATCAATTCGCTCTCTTATAATAAATTCTATATACTCTGGAGGAAAAAGAACTTCAGGAGAACGTAACAATTTTTGATTCGTCCTTGATAGCTCTAAAATTTCTTCTAACATTTCATTCCTAAAACTTTTGTCTGTTGAAGGTTTTTCCTCCTCTGAAGATTCCCCTTTTATTGCATCTAAAGAATCTTTCAAATTGGGCCACCACACATCAAAAGTCTTTGATAATAAATCTTCTTTTAATCCAGAATCCCCACAAGCTTTATTTAATGTAAGTAACAACTTTTTTACATCATCTTTGTCGAAAATTGTAGATTGAAATTGCAATATTGGCCCCTTTACTTCGGCTCTTTTCAAATCAAAAATAAAAGGACAAACAGAAGATTTGTCCATCATCTTAGATAATGCACCAGCTTCAAATAGTAACCAAGGTGCTTCTAAATTATCTTTAGTCACACATAAAATACCAAAAGTGCTATCTTCTAATTCTTTAGCAATATCAGTACTCCATCTCGCCCCTTTATCTATATCTTCTGATGAAACATAAGGAGTGAGAGATTGTATTACTGATGGTAACCAATCCCTTAACACCAACGCTACTTGATGGCTTTTGTGTCCCGACCAACTTAAAAATACTTTCATAAGGTTTTTATTTACATTTTAATAGCGAATTTATATAATACCTGCAAATATATGCTTTTTTATTTTCATAGTTGGTATGAAACCATTTTTCTGAAACAGAAATCAATCGTTATCATATAAATATCTTGTGTCATATTACCATAAGCTATAACATAAAGTTGAAAAGCAAAGCGATTGAGTATCAATTAAAATAAATCATGGCTTAGGATAATAATTTGCTTGTGATAAGAAAAATTATCATAACTCGTGATAACTTCTCTGCTATCAATGCAATCATAATTCTTTACTTTTTAAGGTGGGTACTACATTTTTATTCCTCTGGACTTCTTGGG
>ENA-OQAY01000407-OQAY01000407.1-human-gut-metagenome-genome-assembly--contig:-NODE-407-length-12524-cov-0.568767_pt1 | contig 12524 bp, 8 predicted proteins | sample MGYA00242740_ERZ504537 | MGnify/ENA primary metagenome ERZ504537 (study PRJEB26092, sample SAMD00036272) | human gut metagenome | host: Homo sapiens | study: EMG produced TPA metagenomics assembly of... | reverse complement strand
TTGTCAATCTCCTCGTTGATTTGCAAGTCTTTCTCTATATAAGTATCGCTGGATGGGAGATAGGCCTCCGGCTGGTAGTAATCATAATAAGACACGTAATACTCGACTGCATTATTAGGAAAAAAGTTCTTGAACTCTCCATATAACTGTGCTGCAAGTGTTTTGTTATGGCTTAATATCAGTGTGGGTTTATTGATGTTTTTGATGACATTGGCAATGGTAAACGTCTTGCCGGAACCTGTTACACCCAAAAGTGTCTGGGCAGGCACTCCTTTTAATATGCCTTCTGTCAGCTGGGCGATAGCTTCAGGTTGGTCGCCGGTCGGTTGATAATCAGAAATCAGTTCAAAATTCATAATTCCATGTTTATAAAGACTAAGCTGTAAAATTACAGTTATTTTCTCTTATAACACGTATACATCCTGAAAAAAAACAAGATTGGTCGACTTTTTAGTATTAAAAAACATATAACTGTTGTATTTTTCGGTGGAAAGGCGTAAATTTGCGCAATTATTTGAATAAGATGAAAAAATATATCATTATAGCTCTTGTCTCCGGTACGGTTCTAACGTCTTGTGGAGAGTATAACAAAGTTTTAAAAAGCACGGACTACGAATACAAGTACGAAGCGGCCAAAAGTTACTTTGGCAAAGGGCAGAATACTAAGGCGGCCACCATTCTGGAGGAATTGATTACCATCATGAAGGGAACGGATAAGGCTGAGGAATCACTTTATATGTTGGGTATGACCTACTATAATCAGGGTGACTTCATCACAGCTTCGCATTATTTCACCACTTATTATAATACTTATCCGCGTGGGGTCTATACGGAACAGGCCAGATATTTTTCAGGAAAAGCATTGTTCCTGGATACTCCGGAACCTCGTTTGGACCAGTCGAGCACCTATAAGGCTATTCAGGAGTTGCAGATGTTTATGGAATATTTCCCAACCAGTAGCCGTCGGCAGGATGCACAGCAAATGATTTTTGATTTGCAGGACAAGCTGGTGATGAAAGACTATCTGGCTGCGAAATTGTATTATGATTTGGGTTCTTATACAGGAAACAGTACTTATAGTACTACCGGTAACAATTATTTGTCTTGTATCGTTACGGCTCAGAATGCTTTGAAAGACTATCCTTATACCAAGATGCGCGAAGATCTTTCTATCTTGGTCTTGCGTGCTAAATATGATATGGCGAAAGCGAGTGTGGAGGAAAAGAAAGAAGAGCGTATGCGTGAAACGATAGATGAATATTATTCTTTCAAGAACGAGTTTCCCGACAGCAAGTATACTAAAGAAGTGGAGAGCATCTACAAGGATGCCAATAAGTACGTAAAAGAATTTAATGAATAAAACTAAATAAGAAATTATGGATTACAAAAAGACAAACGCTCCAAGTAATACTGTTACCCGTGACATGATGGATTTATGTGCAGACACAGGTAACATTTATGAAACTGTTGCTATCATTGGCAAACGTGCCAACCAGATTAGTGTTGAGATGAAGAATGATCTTTCAAAGAAATTGCAGGAGTTTGCCTCATACAACGATAACCTGGAAGAAGTCTTTGAAAATAGAGAGCAGATCGAGATCTCACGTTATTACGAAAAGCTTCCGAAACCGACATTGATCGCTGCTCAGGAATATGAAGAAGGCAAGGTTTATTTCCGTAATCCTGCTAAAGAAAAAAGAGAAACTACAGTGATTCTTCATTTGGGGTTGTGCAAAAGGTCTTTACCACAGATTACACAGATCGTTCTATTTTGATACATGAGTCATTTCGTGTGGAAACTGTATCAATCTGAGTAATCTGTGGTACATTTTGATGCACCTCACATTATATTAGCCCTGTTATGCTGAACGCAGTGAAGAATCTGATAACCATTCACTTTGTGTTTTCAGGTTTTTCACTGCGTTTAGAATGATAGGTTGTATGATTAAAATTAAAGAGACTATGATACAACGCATTCAATCTGTTTATTTACTTGTTGTTACCATCTTGATTATTATTTGCCTGTGTAGTCCCGTAGGTTCATACATAGGAAGTGATTATAGTGTTTCCGCTTTAACAAATCTGTGTCTTACTATGGCGGATGGTACTAAAGATTATGCTCCATGGGCCTTGTTTGTGATTTTGCTGGTTGTTGCGGTTCTTGCTTTCGGCACTATCTTCTTGTTTAAAAAACGCATGTTGCAAATTCGTCTGACTATTTTCAGCACCATTTTGTTGATCGGGTATTATGCCACGTTGGTCACTTTTATTTTTATGTTGAAAGAAGAGTCAATGACATTTTCTCTTTCATGGACTGTATGTCTGCCGTTGGTTGCCATCATTTTGAATTGGCTTGCCATCCGCGCCATTGGTAAGGATGAGGTATTGGTTAAAGCATACGACCGTTTGAGATAAGCTGAGGGAATTATTATGTATGATATAAAAAGCCTGCAAAGATTCATCTTGCAGGCTTTTGTATTATGAGAGAGAGTCCTTTTTTTATTTAGTAATATCTATCAGATAACTCAGCCGTATGCCTATGAATGAATGGGCTGATCTTTCGAAGAAATCTCTTTTCGAGTTCTTGTAAAAGTCGCTCAATCCCATATAGTAACGTCCTTCCAGCAGGAAATGTCCGATACCGGTACTTACTTCCAGACCGGCGCCGGCTGTGATACCATAATCGAATTTATTCTCTACCTCTTTACCGTGTTCCGGTCTTGTTGTAGAAGTAGTCCAGTTTATCTTTTCGTTGTCACCCAGGAAAAAGCCGATTTGTGGTCCTGCATTGAAAAAGACCTTCACTCCCCGGTTCAATGCATCCTTGCCGAATGCCAGATGTGCCATGAAAGGGATTTCCAGATAATTCATGGTACGGCTGTAAGAATTGCCGGAATCATCTTCTATCTTTTCGTCCCATCCGCGTTGTGAATAGTTTATTTCCATTTGTACGCCACACATCATCTTGAAATATTTCTCGGACATATATCTCATGGTAACCCCCATAGACATGGTGTTCAAGGTGTTCAGTTTGATTTTCGGGTTGAAACTGACGGAACTCATGTTCAGACCACCATTGATGCCGACGGCAAAATTATGACGTTCTTCACCCAACTGTGCAGCTGCCGGCAATGCAAAGAGCAATGTCAGTACAAGCAGCCCGAATTTCTTATACTTTTCCATTATTCAAAATCAAGTTTAATCAGTTCAAAGTCCTTGGTAAAATGAACGAAGAACACTTTGCGATTGATAAATCCACCCCAGTTGTTTACGCGTTCAAATTTAAATCCGGTCTGGATAGGGGTGACAGCCACCTTGTCCAGTTTGTCTTCCAGTTTGTTGCCGTATTGGGACAGGCCCTTCAGGAAGAAATATCCTGTATCGAATCCCAGCATACCATATTTAGGGAATGAGTTGAGCATATCCTTGCTGTACCATTTGCGGTAAGCCGATGAGAACTGAACGGCTTCCGGAAATAAATTGTTTGTGTAAAACGAAGAATAGAAATAGGTGTCCAGTTCATAGAAACTGGCCAGATGGTCGTTGGTATAGGTCTGCCATTCCGGATAGCCGAATAACTGCATACGGTAGTCGGGATTGTCACGGGAGGTCACAATCAGTTGTGGTAACAGTTTTATCAATGCCACGTTGGTGCCGGAAGTCGGGATGAATACATTATCCATACTATGGTTCATCGCGGCTTTCAATGATTCCGGAGTAATATTTTCCCCTTTTAATTCGGTAAAAGGAATGCGTTTGTTTTTTAACTCCTCTTTCAGCCCTTTTATAAAATCCACTTTGTCTTTATCACCATCTTCTGCATCCAGGAAGATAACATTGGCGGTTGTAAACTTGCGGGTAAAATGCTCATAAACTTCCGAATATAAATAAGATTGGGGAGTATTTATCTGATAGATGGCGGGATTGTTGAAAACTTCATTCCCTTTGGAGGTAAAAGGTACTACCAGCCGGATATTGTTTTTCTTGGCAAATTCTGCAACCGGTTTCACCTGGTCGGGATAAGCTGGGCCGAAGATAATATCCATGCTCTTCAATTCACTTCTATCCAGAATGTTCTTGATGGAAGAAGTATTGTTATGGGTGTCGTATGAGTACAGGTCGATGGATACTCCTTTTTCCTTCAAGCTGTCTACTGCCATCAGGAAGCCTTCATAGTATTCCACCATACGTGTCTGTTCGTCACGGTTGCCCTTACCGTCTGTCATGAATGGCAGCATTACGGCAGCTTTGATGGTAGATATTTTGCGTGCCTCCTTCTTGCTTTCATTAAACAGCTGGTCATCCGTGGGAATTACGGCAGGCGTATTATTCACAGGTGTTTCGGTCTTTGTATCCTTAGGATATGGAATACAAAGGAACTTTCCTTTTTTCAGTTTTTCGGTACGCAGTTCAGGATTGGCGGCAATCAGTTCGGCTTCTGTGATGCCATACAGGCGGCTGATGCTGAATATGGTTTCCTTGCGTTCCACTTTATGCATGTCCCTGCAATTGGGTTTCAGTGGGGTGGAAGTGGTGACCGGCTTGGTAGTCTGTGCAGCTTTCACCTCGTTCATAATTATCTCCTCGCTGTCCGTTACTTTGGCGGGAATTACGATAACCTGTCCGATACGGAAATTCTCCGCGCTCAGTCCGGGATTTGCCTGGCAGATGCGTTGTGCGGTTACTCCATAGCGTTGTGTCAGCTTGTACAAGGTTTCACCCGACTGGATGGTATGGAACATCTGCTGTTCCGTTCCGATGTTCTTTTGTGGAATCTTCAATGTTTCACCGGTTTTAATTTTTCTGGTCGCTGCCGGGGTTCATTTTAACGATATCACCGGTAGTGACATTATACATGCTGGCTATGGAATAAAGACTTTGCCCTTTGGTGATGGTGTGCAGGAAATAGCCGGAAGACTGTGTTTGAGCCATCATTCCGGTGCTGCTGGCAGACAAGGCTGCGATAAGATATAATGCTCGAATAAATTTCATTTGCAGTGTGTTGATTAAACTGAGTGGCAAAAGTACAAAAAAAAACTGTTTTTATTCACATTATATAGAAAGAATAGAAAATATTATTAGGCTTTTAATTAAATATTTCGTCGGGAAGCATTAATTTTGCAAAGATTACGCAGAGTAAGAAGACTATGAGTGAAGAAAAAGAACTGATTAATGTATACGGTGCCCGTGTACATAACTTGAAAGATATAGATGTTGAAATTCCACGGAACAGCCTGACGGTGATAACCGGATTGAGCGGAAGCGGTAAATCGTCCTTGGCATTCGATACCATCTTCGCCGAAGGGCAGCGGAGATACATTGAGACCTTTTCCGCATACGCCCGTAATTTCCTGGGAGGGTTGGAGCGGCCGGATGTGGATAAGATTACAGGACTCAGTCCGGTAATTTCCATCGAACAGAAAACGACAAACAAGAATCCCCGCTCTACCGTGGGGACTACGACAGAGATATACGATTATCTCCGTTTGCTCTATGCCCGTGCAGGAGTTGCTTATTCTTATCTTTCGGGAGAGAAAATGGTGAAATATACCGAGGAACAGATCATCGGCCTGATTCACCGGGATTATCAGGGTAAGAAGATATTTATGCTTGCCCCGTTGGTACGTACCCGTAAGGGACATTACAAAGAACTTTTCGAGCAAGTGCGCAAGAAAGGTTATCTGTATGTCCGCGTGGACGGCGAGGTGCGCGAGATTGTACACGGCATGAAGCTGGACCGTTACAAGAACCACGATATCGAAGTCGTGATAGACAAGCTGGTCGTATCGGAAAAGGACGACAAACGGCTGAAACAGAGTGTTGCCACTGCCATGCAGCAGGGTGAGGGGCTGATTATGATTTATGATGCCGATACCCGGGAGGTGCGCCATTACAGCAAGCGGTTGATGTGTCCTGTTACCGGACTGTCTTATAAAGAACCTGCTCCTCATAATTTTTCGTTTAACTCTCCGCAGGGAGCTTGCCCCCGTTGTAAGGGGCTGGGGTATGTGAATCTGATTGATGTGGACAAAGTGATTCCCGACAGGAATCTTTCCATTTACGAAGGAGCCATCGTGCCTTTGGGCAAATATAAAAATGCCATGATTTTCTGGCAGATAGAGGCGTTGCTTGAAAAATATGATTTTACGATCAAGACGCCGGTCAAGGATATGCCGGATGATGCGATAGACGAAATACTCTATGGCTCGGATGAGCGTATCAAGATAAAGAGCACCTTGATTCATACCTCTTCCGATTACTTTGTAACTTATGAAGGGATTGTGAAGTACATCCAGATGATGCAGGAGAAAGATGCGTCGGCCACTGCTCAGAAGTGGGCGGAACAGTTTGCCAAGACCGATGTTTGTCCCGAATGCAAGGGCGCGCGTCTGAACAAGGAGGCGTTGCATTTCCGTATCCATGACAAGAACATTTATGAACTGGCAAGCATGGATATTAACGAACTGTATGACTGGTTGCAACAGGTCGATTCTTTTTTGGAAGACAAGCAGCGCATGATTGCCGCCGAGATTTTGAAGGAGATCCGTACCCGTCTTAAGTTTTTGTTGGATGTGGGACTGGATTATCTTTCACTGAACCGCACCTCGGTATCCCTTTCGGGAGGCGAGAGCCAGCGCATCCGTCTGGCAACTCAAATCGGCTCCCAGCTGGTGAACGTGCTTTATATTCTGGATGAACCGAGTATCGGATTGCACCAACGGGACAACCTCCGCCTTATCAACTCCTTGAAGAAGTTGCGTGACACAGGTAACTCTGTCATCGTGGTGGAGCATGACAAGGATATGATGCTGGCGGCAGACTATGTGGTTGATATGGGACCGAAGGCAGGCCGTTTGGGTGGGGAAGTAGTATTTCAAGGAACTCCGAAACAAATGCTTCAGACAGAAACACTTACCTCTAAGTATTTAAACGGACAGATGAAGATAGAGATACCGGCCGAACGCCGCCCCGGTAACGGGAAATCCTTATGGCTGAGAGGGGCGAAGGGAAACAACCTGAAGAATGTGGATGTGGAATTTCCTTTGGGAAAACTCATTTGCGTCACAGGGGTGTCCGGCAGTGGCAAATCCACGCTGATAAACGATACCTTGCAGCCCATCCTGTCACAGCATTTCTACCGTTCTTTGCAGGAACCTCTGCCCTATGACAGTGTGGAGGGACTGGACTATATAGATAAGGTGGTGAATGTGGACCAGTCGCCGCTGGGCAGGACACCGCGTTCCAATCCGGCCACCTATACAGGAGTATTCTCGGATATCCGGAATCTGTTTGTCGGTCTGCCCGAAGCGAAGATCCGTGGCTATAAGCCGGGGCGTTTCTCGTTCAATGTAACCGGAGGACGCTGCGAGGCTTGCGGCGGTAACGGATACAAGACCATCGAAATGAATTTCCTGCCCGATGTGCTGGTACCTTGCGAGGTTTGTCACGGTAAACGATATAACCGCGAGACGCTGGAAGTGCGCTATAAGGGTAAATCCATAGCCGATGTACTGGACATGACCATCAATCGTGCTGTAGAGTTCTTTGAGAATGTGCCTCAGATTCTGAATAAAATCAAAGTGCTGCAAGAGGTGGGGTTGGGATATATTAAACTGGGACAGCCCTCCACCACCTTGTCGGGCGGAGAGAGCCAGCGTGTGAAACTGGCTACGGAATTGTCCAAGCGTGATACCGGAAAAACGATGTATATTCTGGATGAGCCTACTACCGGGCTTCATTTCGAAGATATCCGTGTGCTGATGAATGTACTGAACAAACTGGTGGAAAAAGGCAATACCGTTCTGGTTATCGAACATAACCTGGACGTTATCAAACTGGCGGATTACATCATCGATATGGGTCCCGAAGGCGGACGGGGCGGAGGACAGGTACTTGCGGCCGGAACTCCCGAGGAAGTGGCCGAAAGCAAAAAAGGATATACCCCGAAGTTTATAAAAGAAGAATTGGAAAATTAACCGGCATACCAGCAATGAAAGAGAAGATAGCTAAAACCAACGTAGCCCGTCTGCTTGATAAAGCCAAGATAGCATACGAGCTTATTCCATACGAAGTAGACGAGAATGACCTCAGCGCCGTTCACGTTGCCGCCAGTTTGGGCGAGAACATAGAACAAGTCTTCAAGACTTTGGTGCTTCATGGGGATAAATCCGGATATTTTGTCTGTGTCATACCCGGCGAGCACGAGGTAGATTTAAAAATGGCGGCAAAAGTCTCAGGTAACAAGAAATGCGACCTGATCCCCATGAAAGAGTTGCTTCCCCTGACAGGATATATCCGGGGAGGATGTTCTCCCATCGGCATGAAAAAACATTTCCCCACCTATATACACGAGACTTGCATCACATTTCCATTTATTTATATCAGTGCCGGTATCCGCGGATTACAGATAAAAATAGCTCCCGATGACCTGATAAAAGAAACGAAAGCAGAGATTTGTTCCCTTTTCACCGAATAAATATGCCAAAAAGAGTCACATTTGTGGCTCTTTTTTTTTCAGATAGACTAAAAGTTATATCTTTGCAAAAAAAGAATACTAACTATTAATTAAATCTTTATCAACTATGTTTGAAGGACAGCCTAAAGGCTTATACGCATTAGCTCTCGCCAATACCGGCGAACGCTTTGGTTATTACACCATGCTTGCTATTTTCACTCTTTTCCTGCAAGCGAAATTCGGCTTTACAGCCGCCACGACGTCAACAATCTTTGCCAGTTTCCTGGCAGGAGTGTATTTCATGCCGCTTATCGGAGGTATCCTGGCCGATAAATCGGTTATGGCAAGATGGTTACTACCGGTATCGTTATCATGTTTGCCGGTTATGTGCTGCTGGCTATCCCGATGGCAACCAATATCGGATTGTATTCCATGTTCGGCGCTCTTGCCCTGATTGCTTTGGGAACCGGACTTTTCAAGGGAAATCTGCAAGTAATGGTAGGTAATCTGTATGATGCTCCCGAGTATAGTGCGAAACGTGATACCGCTTTCAGTTTGTTCTATATGGCAATCAACATCGGCGCCCTGTTCGCTCCGACTGCCGCTACTGCCATGACCAACTATGTGTTGGGCAAAGCAGGTTTCAGCTATGTACCCCAGATACCTTCTTTGGCACACCAGTTCCTTGACGGTACGATAACGGCTGAAGGTGAGGCCACACTGACTGCCATGCAGAGCGCACAGAATTTCACAGGAAGTATGGCCGATTTCTGTACTACCTATATTGATAAATTGTCTGAAGCCTATAATTATGGTTTCGGTGTAGCTTGTATCTCACTGGTTGCCTCTATGGCTATTTATGTTATTTTCCGTTCTACATTCAAACATGCCGATTACAACTCCAAGCAGGCTAAACCGGCCAATGTACACGAAGAAGAGCTGACTCCTGCACAGACCAAAGAACGCATCGTCGCTTTGTTGCTGGTATTCGCTGTGGTTATTTTCTTCTGGATGGCATTCCATCAGAACGGTCTTACCATGACCTTCTTCGCCCGTGACTACACGGCACATGAGGTAACCGGTCTGGATCGCCTTGGCTTCAGCGTATGGAATCTGGCTCTGCTTATTGTAACCGTTTATGCAGGTTTCTCACTGTTCCAGTCCAAGACAGGCAAGGGCAAATTGATTTCAGGCGTTATTGCTACCTTGGCTCTTGTGGTTTTAGGAGTCAATTATGGTACTATGGACCTACATTGCCTATTCTTCCTCAGATTTTCCAACAGTTTAACCCCTTCTTCGTAGTAGCTCTGACTCCGGTATCACTGGCTGTATTCGGTTCGTTGGCAAAGAAAGGAAAAGAGCCATCAGCTCCGCGTAAAATCGGTATCGGTATGGTGATTGCCGCAGTAGGTTTCATGCTGTTGGCGTTTGGCTCATTCGGTCTGCCTACTCCTGCAGAAGTAGAAGCGAACGGTATTGCCGAAAGTGCATTGGTTTCACCCAACTGGCTGATTTCAACTTATTTGGTATTGACTTTTGCTGAATTGTTCCTGTCACCGATGGGTATCTCGTTTGTTTCCAAAGTAGCTCCTCCCAAGTATAAAGGTGCTATGATGGGACTTTGGTTCGTAGCTACTGCTATCGGTAACTATCTGGTGGCTATCATCGGTTATTTGTGGGGCGATATGCAGTTGTGGATGGTATGGAGTGTATTGATCGTATGTTGTTTGCTTTCTGCATTGTTCATCTTCTCTATCATGAAGAAATTGGAAAAGGTTGCGAAATAATTCATGCCTTATATAGATTAAAAAAGGAAGCCCGCTTGATTTGCAAGCGGGCTTCCTTTTTTGTAATTTAGCGCGAATCCTCAGGCTTACGTTAAATTACAGAAAAAAGATACGAAAACAGGAACGCTCATGTCAATCAGTATTCCGTGGAATATGGCTAAGGGAATCATGTCTTTTCCCGAATAGCGTGTGATGGATGGCAGCAATACATCCATCGAGTTCACTCCGGCAGCGAGATAGGGGGCCAGCTGTCCAAAGTATTTCCGTATGAGCGGAGCGCCGAGTAAGGCCATCATTTCCCGGAAAATATTGGCCAGTAATGCAATGGTTCCCAATTCGGTGGCCAGTTGTAACCCGATAGACGGTTCCTTGAACTGTGTGATCAGGATGGAGGAAAGCGAATAATAGGCAAAGCCGCTGCCCACCGCCATACAGTCGAATACACTCCATTGGCTTAATAGCAGGCTGGCAAGTGCCGAGAAAAGCAAGGTTCCCGTAATGGTAGCTATCGGCACCAGGAGCATTTTCAACCGTAAGCTTTTAATCAGTTCTTTCAATTTCTTATTGCTGCCTATGCTGATTCCTACTTGTAACATCAGTGCATAAAAGCACATACATGGAAACAGAGTGCATGTCATACTGGAAATTATTGACAGCTCCAATCATACATCCTGCACAAAAAAAATGCGACAACAACCAAACTACCTTTCATTGTTTGCCTCCTTTCTTAAAAAACAGATGAAATACCAGGAAGGAAGCTAGCATACTGCCCAAAATGCTTAATGTAGCCAATATAGCCGCCTGCCATCCGAATCTACCTAAATTGTTAATGATTAAGCTGTTGGAGCCGATGGAGATTCCCAAAACAAACAGCAGCAGGAAGATAGTGAGTGAGGTACTCTTTTCTATCTTTTGTAAAAACTGTAAGTTGCGCAATACATATCCTATACCGATACCAACAAACATAATAGATATAATAGTAAACATAGCAATCAATTTTTTAAAAGTAACACATATATAACCAGGTGGTTTATCAGATAAACCATCATGCAGTCTGTCTTTCATCAAGTACACATGGGGTAGGCCGGATGAAAGTTTGGTAATTAAATGAAGGGTGAGATGGGGGATTTAAATAAATCCACTGAACCAATGTACGTGCACGATGAAATGCTTCCGCAGAGCTTTATTTCCCCGTGTAAGACAATGTATGCTGTATGTAGTTTGTAATTGGTTCATATCAATCGTTCATTTGCGGTGCAAAGATAAGTCTTTTGTGCATATTTTCAAAATAAATATTCATAAATCTTCTTCTGTTACCTCTATCCGAATACATCGTGTCTTTTAATATAGGATCATTTATTGGGAATTTATCTCCGAATTCTGGCGATAAAAAATATTCATGAATTGCAGGGGGAGAAGAACTTTATCTTTTCTTGAGAATTATACTTTTTTATTGAATTGAATATGCTATGTAAGTATTTGTATACTAGTTGTTTATATTTGTTTGAGATAAAAATGAAGATAATGTCATAATTGGTGGCAATTATCTATACACCCTATTGATATTTTTTGTTTCTTTGTAATCTATTTATATACTAACACACCAAAGGAATGGATTACACCGAACAGTTTATCCGGCTGAATTGCAGCTTGATGTCGGATTACAAAATGATGAAGCTGAATGCCGAAATGAAATGCATGGGAATAGGATTATATATTCAAATGATATTGTTCCTGCGAAGGCAACAGGAATACAAACACGATTTTAACGAGTTGGATTTGTTGGCTGAACAATGGGGGGCTACAGTGGAAAATTTGCAGCATCTCATTAAAGACTTTAACTTGTTCGTCATAACGGAGGACGGATATTTCCGATGCCTGTATCTGGATGAGGTGATGGGTTATCAGAATAAGCTTTCGGAGCAACGTGCAGCCGCCGGTAGCAAAGGCGGAAGAAGCAGCAAGAAAAAGACTGCGCAAATAGCTGAAAAAGTAATCACTTCTACTGTGCTGGTGGCAGCAGATAAAGAAGCGGATGACGAAGCAAACAATAAGGAAAACGGTGCAAAATGCATGAAAAATACGATTGAAAAAAGTGATGATGAAAATATAGCCGAAAATACGATTCAATATATTGATAATGAATGTGTTAATGAGTGTTCGCAAGCAAGCGTTAAGCAAAACTTTATAAGAGAAGAAAAGAATAGAGAAGAGAAAAAAAAGAAAGATGATGTAAACATCATACAAAGAAAACATCGACGTCGACGGAAAAATTGCTGTTG
>ENA-OQAY01000404-OQAY01000404.1-human-gut-metagenome-genome-assembly--contig:-NODE-404-length-12584-cov-1.124027_pt1 | contig 12584 bp, 8 predicted proteins | sample MGYA00242740_ERZ504537 | MGnify/ENA primary metagenome ERZ504537 (study PRJEB26092, sample SAMD00036272) | human gut metagenome | host: Homo sapiens | study: EMG produced TPA metagenomics assembly of... | reverse complement strand
GAACAGGTGCGCGCCGTACTTGTGGATCTCCGCGCCGGTCTCCTCGTCCATGTAGCTGTACGCGTTGCCGCCGATATGGTCGCGCACGTCGATGATCTCGACCCGCGCGCCCAGATGCTCGACGGCCTGCTGGGCCACGGTCAGGCCGAACAGGCCCGCGCCCACGACCACCAGATCGGGATACTCCACCGCATCAGTCATAACAAAACAACCTTCCAAACGTTATCGATGCTTATCGCAGCCACGCAAACGCACAGGGGTGGCGTGCGATTCCTTCTCAAGTGTACCCGTGCGTCTAGTCGGTGCGGCGAGGTCCGGGCATGGTGTAATATGGCAAGAGCCTCCGCGTGGCGGTATGTCACCCAACTCCCCCAGGGCAGGAATGCAGCAAGGGTAAGTGGCCTCTTCCGGGTGCGTGGAGGTTTTTCTATATCTTCTCCGATTCGTTCCCCACAGTAGGGGCGATGCCGTATTCTCGGTGACTATGACCAACGAATTCAAGCCACTTGTCCGAGATCCACAGCAGCCTGTGAACATGCTTCAGCAGCCCACGGCAGCAACGCCTGCGGAACCGTTGGAATCGTTGTCGTTCCCTGATATGCGCGAAGTCGAGGCGGTGCTTTCTCCGCAGGATGTCAACAAAGGCTTGGCTCAGGCGGATCCGCTGACCCGCCATCCGCGCGTGTCCAGCATCGTGCTGTGCGTGGTGTTCGGTCTGCTGATGCTTGCCGCTTCCGCCGGCGTCTGGTGGCTTGGCGTGCGTACCATGGACGGCCAAAGCTATGAGGATATCGTCTGGTCGAAATTCGATGCCGCGTTGCCGGGTTGGCTGGCGCCGGTCGTGCACGTCTTCGCCATTTCCGCAGTGGTCATCACCGTCAGCGTCATCATGGGGGCAATCGCGTTTGCCGTGCTGATCGTGCGCAAACGGTGGCTGTCGATCGCGCAGCTCGCTGTATTCGGAGGCCTGTGTTTCGCCGCGGCCGAACTGTTGAAGCCGCTGCTGCCACGCCCGTATCTTATTAATTTGGAATCGAATCCTAATAATTCCGCGCCTTCCGGGCATGTCATCCTTGCCGCTGCGGCAAGCGTGATGCTGCTGTGCGCCGTGCCGCGCGTGCTGCGTGCGCTGGTGGCGGTGATTGGCTGGGCGTATACGGTGCTGGTCGGATTGTCGGTGATCGCGGCGCAATGGCATCGTCCGACCGACGTGATTATGGCGCTGCTGATCGTCGGCGGACTGGCGTTGCTGGCGCTTGCCACCACGTTCGCCAGCGGCATGGATGAGCCGGGCACGCGCGTCTCGTCGGCAAGCGTGCAGATCGTCGGCAGTGTGATGCTGACGATTGGCGTATTGGGCATCCTGTACGGCGCGTATATCATCTGGCAGATTCAGCCGGGACTCGCCATGAGCGCCGAATGGACGAATGCCGGCGCGTACGTTTCCACGGCGCTGCTGACGGCCGCCGTTTCCGCGCTGGTGCTTGGCATAACGCTCGCCATGCGTCAGCTGACCGCCTCGCCGTTGACGAAACTGGGTTTGGTGGGAGCGCCGCCCGCACCGCCGAAGCGCTGAAAACAGCCGGTTCCGGGCATGCTGCCGTCCATACGCCACACGGGCGGTTTGCCATTTCTCCGTATTCAGTGAGTATTATTGCGTTGCAAACACTAGTAATAAGGAGTGGCTATGGCTACCGGCAGCAAGCTCGTTATTGTGGAGTCTCCTACCAAGGCGAAGAAGATTGGCGGATACTTGGGCTCCGGATACACGGTCATGGCATCGGTCGGCCATATCCGCGACCTTGCCCAGCCCAGCCAGGTGCCGGCGGCCGAGAAAGCCAAGTACGGCAAGTTCGGCGTGGATATTGAAGACGGATTCAAGCCGTATTACATCGTGGACGGCAACAAGAAGAAAACCGTTGCCGACCTGAAAAGCGCGCTGAAGAAGGCAGACACCCTCTACCTCGCCACTGATGAGGATCGCGAAGGTGAGGCGATCGCATGGCATCTTGTGCAGACGCTGAAGCCGAAGGTGCCCGTCAAGCGCATGGTGTTCCACGAGATCACGCCGGAAGCGATCAAGGCGTCGCTGAACAACACGCGTGATGTGGACGCCGCCATGGTGGACGCCCAGGAAACCCGTCGTATTCTGGACCGTCTGTACGGCTATGAGCTGTCCCCGGTGCTGTGGCGCAAGGTCGGTCCGGGCCTGTCCGCGGGCCGCGTGCAGTCCGTGGCCACCCGTCTGATCGTGGAACGTGAGCGTGAGCGCATGGCGTTCGTGCGTGCCCCCTATTGGGATGTCACCGCCACGCTGGAAGCGCCCGACGCCGACGGCAACAATGTTGCGTTCGATTCTCGCATGGTGTCGCTTGGCGGCCGTCGTTTGGCCGGTTCCAAGGATTTCGGCGATGATGGCCAGCTGACCGCCGCCGGCGTCAAAGACAACGTCGTGCAGCTGGACGAAACGCACGCGAATGCGATCGCGCGATCGCTGGAATATGCGACGTTCACCGTCTCGTCGATGGAAACCAAGCCGTACCGTCGCCGTCCGGTGCCGCCGTTCACCACGTCCACGCTGCAGCAGACGGCCGGCAATCGCCTTGGCATGAGCTCGCGCCAGACTATGCGTGCCGCGCAGGGGCTGTACGAAAACGGTTTCATCACGTATATGCGTACCGATTCGGTGACGCTGTCGCAGGAGGCGATCGCGGCCGCCCGTGAAGCGGTGTCGCGGCATTTCGGCGAAAAGTACTTGTCCGATGCGCCCAAGCAGTACGCCACGAAGACGGCGGGCGCGCAGGAAGCCCACGAATGTATCCGACCGGCGGGCGCGCATTTCCGCGATCCGGCTGAAATCGCCACCAAAGTGCCGGCCGACCAGCTCAAGCTGTACACCCTGATCTGGCAGCGCACGCTGGCCTGCCAGATGGCCGATGCGACCGGTTCCACCGCCACCGTGCGTCTGTCCTCGCCGACCGAATCCGACGGCGAGGCCATGTTCCAGGCGTCCGGCACCGTCATCGAATTCCCCGGCTTCATGAAGGCCACCGGCGAGGGCCGCCGTAGCGTTGCCGACGCGAAGAAGAGCGCCGAGGCGGCGGGCGTGAAGATTGGCGATAAGGCCGAAAAGTCTGCGAAGGCTTCGAAGAAAACCGATGACAACGTTTCCCTGCCGCCGATGCAGCCGGGCGACGAGCTTGCCGCCGTGGACGTTGCCGCGGACGGCCACGAGACCCAGCCGCCGGCGCGCTACACCGAAGCGTCGCTCGTCAAAACGTTGGAACAGAAGGAAATCGGCCGTCCGTCCACGTATGCGAGCATCATCTCCACAATCATCGACCGCGGGTACGTGTACGAGCGTGGCCGTGCGCTGATTCCGTCCTGGCTGGCATTCTCCGTCACCAAACTGCTTGAAACGAAGTTCCCGAAGTATGTGGATTACGAGTTCACCGCCGATATGGAAACCGGCCTCGACCAGATTGCTGGTGGCCATGAGACCGGCAAGGCGTGGCTGACCTGCTTCTACTTCGGTTCCGGCGATGGTGCGGCCCAGTCCGCCGACGAGGCGCATGAGGGCCTGCAGCAGCAGGTGGCGCAGCTTGGCGAGATTGATGCGCGTGAGATCAACACCATCGATATCGGCGATGGCCTGCACGTGCGCGTCGGCCGTTATGGCCCGTATCTTGAGGACATGAAGCATCTGGATGCGGAAGGCAATCCGAAGCGCGCCTCGCTGCCGGATACGCTCGCTCCGGATGAGCTGACCGTCGAGGTCGGCCACGATCTGATTGAAAACCATTCCGGTGGGCCGCGTGAACTGGGCAAGGACCCGGTGTCCGGCGGCACCGTCGAGGTACGCAATGGCCGGTTCGGCCCGTACGTGGCGTTGGTCATGCCGAGCGCGGAAGATGCCGGCGATACCGCTGCCGAGTCCGCCGCAGGCAAGGTGGGCAAGACGAAGCGTTCCGGCGGTAAGAAGGCGGCTTCCGACCGTCCGAAGATGGCGTCGCTGTTCAAGACGATGAGTCCCGAATCGCTGACATTGGAAGACGCGCTGAAACTGCTGAGCCTGCCGCGCGAAGTCGGCTCCTACGATGAGGCGAACGCCGAAACCGGCGAAATGCAAACGGTTACGGTCATGGCCAACAATGGCCGTTACGGCCCGTACCTGACCAAGACCGGTGCCGACGGCAAGTCCGACACGCGTTCGCTGGCTTCCGAAGACGAGATCTTCACCGTCGACTTGGAGAAGGCCAAGGAACTGTTCGCGCAGCCGAAGTACGGACGCGGTCGTGGACGCGGCGCGGCCAAGCCGCCGTTGCGCGACTTGGGCACCGATCCGGAAACCCAGAAGCACGTGACCATCAAGGACGGCTTCTACGGCGCGTACATCACCGACGGCGAGACAAACCGTACACTGCCAAAGCAGTATGCGCCCGAATCGATCGAACCGGCCGAGGCGTTCCGCCTGCTGGCGGAGAAACGCGCGCAGGGGCCGTCGAAGCGTCGTGGCCGCAAGACGGCTGCGAAGGGAGCCAAGAAGGGCGCTGCCAAAGGAGCGAAATCCGCGAAGAAGGTGAGCGCGACCGAACAGGCGCGTGCCGACCGCCGTGCCAAGGTGCGTGAACTGGCCGACAAGGGTTGGGCGAATACGCGTATAGCGAAGGAGATCGGCTCCACCGCGTCCACCGTGAAGGCTGACGTCGACTGGCTGACCGCCAACGAAGGCTACGCGCGTCCTGAAGTCGTTCCCGCACGCTGACGTTATGCGGCGCGCGAAACGTCGCACGATCTGATGTTCCGCAAGACAATCGGCATCGTGCGACACCAAGCCGTGGGCCGAATGGCCGGGCACGGCAGGGGCGCACGGTACAGTGAAAGGCATGCAGGGCACTTTTATCTCGTTTGAAGGCGTTGACGGCGTGGGCAAGACCACGCAGGTCGAACGGTTGCGCGCATATGTTGAATCTCAGGGCCGCGAATGCGTGGTCACGCGCGAGCCGGGCGGCACCGCATTGGGCGTGGCGATTCGCAAAATGCTGTTGCACGGCGTGGATACGGGGGATGAGAACGATTGTGCCGACATCGCCCCGCGTACGGAGGCGCTGTTGTTCGCCGCCGACCGCGCGCAGCACGTCGCGGAAGTGATTCTGCCCGCTCTGCAACGCGGCGCGGTGGTCATCACCGACCGGTATCTCGATTCCTCTTTGGCGTACCAGGCGGGCGGCCGCGAGCTGACGGCCGCGGAAATCCGAAACCTGAGCATGTGGGCCACGAACGGTCTGCTGCCGGAACGCACGTATCTGCTGGATATGGATCCGGCGCAATCGCATGCGCGGCTGCAGCATGCCGAAGACCGCATGGAGGCGGCCGGCAACGACTTCCAGCGTCGCACACGCGTCGCGTTCCTCGACTTGGCTGAACGTGAGCCGGAACGGTTCCACGTCATTGACGCAAGCCAGTCCATCGAAGACGTGTGGGCGCGTATCAAAGCCGATTTCGACACCGTGAGCACCGCTGACGGGGGTATCGCATGAGCGTGTGGAACTCCATAGTAGGCCAAGCGCAGGTGGTCGAACAGCTGAAGGCCATCGCCAGCGGCGACCCGAAGGCCATCGCGCAGTCGTGGCTGATCTGCGGCCCTCCCGGATCGGGCCGTTCCAACGTTGCCGCGCGTTCGCCGCCGCGCTCGAAAGCCCCGATCATGGCCTGAACGATGAGCCGACCAAAACCACCGAGCAGGTGCTTGCCGGCACCCACCCCGACGTGAGCGTGCTGGCCACCAACAAAGTGACCATCGGCATCGACGAGGTGCGTGACATCATCACCACATCCGAGCAGATGCCCGGCACCGCGCCGTGGCGCATCATCATCATCGAAGACGTCGACCGCATGATGGAACGCACCACCAACGTGCTGTTGAAGGAAATCGAAGAGCCGAGCCCGCACGCCATCTGGCTGCTGTGTGCGCCCAGCGCCCAAGACGTGCTGCCGACCATCCGCTCGCGCACGCGCATCGTCAACTTGGCCGTACCGTCCAACCAGGCGGTGGCGAAATTCTTGGAATCGCAAGGTTTCGAGCCGAATATCGCGGCGCGTGCGGCACGATTGTCGGAGGGGCACATCGGCATCGCGAGCCTGTATGCCAAGGACGAACGCGTCATGACGGACCGCGACGAGCTCATCGTCGGCGTGCTCGGCTTGCATCGCGCGTCGGATGCCGTGCTATTGGCCGGCAACCTCATCGACAACGCGAAGGCGCAGGCCGAAGCGGAAGTCAACGTCAAAGCGTCCGAAGCGGAAGCCGATTTCCGCCGCATCAACGGGCTCGGACCCAAAGACCGCATACCCCCGAAACTGCGTGGCGCATACAATGCGATCGCCAAAAAAGACGAGCTCAAACGACGCGCCACCAGACTCACGCGTGACGTGCTCGACCGTGCGCTCAATTCGGTCGCCAGTATCTACCGTGACGTGGCGGTGCTGCAGAACAACGCCGAGGACGCGGTGGGGCTCATCAACCTCGAAAACCGTTCCGCCATCACGGAATTGTCGGTACGGCTCGACCGTACGGGGGCCGTGCGCCGGCTGGAGGACATCGCCACCGCGCGCCGCAGGCTCAACGGCAACGGCAATCCGGTTTTGGTGTTCGAAGCGCTGTTCTGCGCGCTGATTCCGTGATTTTCGTAATTTCCAGTAATTACCGGCGATTCGATTCGCGATTCACCGGCGGAACACCGAGGAATCCCGCACAATAAGCTGCGGGGCAAGCATGACACGGGGCGCGCGCACGCTGCCGCCTGGCGCAGCAGCCGTCTCCGCCGCGCCTCCGGCAGGACCGGAAGCCAGCAATCGTAAGCATTCCGACACAATACGCTCAAACGGCGCACGCACCGACGTCAGACGGGGCATGGTGGTACGCGCGATGGCGGAATCATGGTAGCCGACCACCAGCACGTCCTCCGGCACGCGGATTCCCAACGCGTCGAACGCCACCATCACGCCGAACGCGATCGCATCGTCGGCGCAGACCACGGCTTCCGGCTGTACGAGCGGCCCGTTGAACAGCCGCATGGCGCAATCGAAACCGCGCTGCACGGTACGTTCGCCGAACTGGTTCCAGTTTTCGCTGGTGGCAAGCCCGTAAGTGCGCATATGCGTGTGGAATGTGGCGAACAGTTCCGCCGATTCGAAAGACAGCTCATTACCGGCCATATACGCGGCGGACGCGATGCCCTGCTCGGCCAGATGTTTGACGATCGCCTCCATCGCGGCGTTTTCGTCGATGCCTACCACGGACACGCGCGGCGCGGTCTGCCGTCCGCAGATCTGCACGATCGGCAGCGTGTTCGCGTACTGGTTCAGCGTTCCGGCAAGGTCAGTGCCGGCTGCGGGCACCACGATCAGCCCGTCCACATGGCGGTTGGCCAGCGATTCGATGCGTTCCGCCTGCGCTTCCTGCGTGGCTCCGATGCCCAGCAGCAGTTGCTGCGATTCGGTGTCGATGGTCGGCTCGATCTCGTCGAGCAGTTGCGCGGCGAACGGTTCCGTGGCGCTCGGAATGACCAGACCGATGGTTTTCGTCACGTCGCTGCGCAGCGCGCTCGCTGCATAGTTGACTGAATAGCCGAGTTGTTTGGCGGCTTCGCGCACGCGGCGGGCGATATCGTCGTCCTTGCCGCGTTTGCCGGACAGCACGCGTGAGACGGTGGCGATGGACACGCCGGCCGTCGCCGCGACGTTGGTGATTGAGCTGCCGCTGTCGGTTCTGCCTGCCATGCGCTGTCCTTTCCGTCGTGTCCGGCTTGCGTTTGCCGGCTCCCTAAGTGTTTTTCAAAATGCCCTAGAGGGTGCCCTGAACCCCTGTGTGCTTCTCGGTCAAAGGTCTGGTCTGATGAACCGGTTCGAGCCGCGAAGAACCTATTAAGAATAGAACGACCGCCCGTCGAATATGGCGGGCGGTCGAAACGTTCGTACGTCAGTGCGTCAGTGCGTTATGCGCGGTGCGTCACTCGGCGTTGACGAGGATGTTGGCCAGGTTGTCGGCCACGGCCTCGGCGTTGTCGCCTTCGACGTTGATGACCACGGTGTCGCCCTGCTTGATGCCCAGACCCATGATGGACAGGATGGAGCCGGCCGGAACGGCGTTGCCGCCTTCCTTGGCGATGGTCACGGTCTGGCCGGAAGCGGTGACGGCCTGTGCGAACATGGCGGCCGGACGGGCGTGAATGCCGACCGGATCGTTGATGACGAGATTGCGGGTTGCCATAATGGTCTCCTTTGTTGTGGTTGGTGGTTGGTTTGCTTACGTTGGGTTGTCTCGATATTTACACGTCGATGTATATCGATTTTTGCATATCGATTGCATTATGCGGCTTTTGCCGGCATCTGCATTTCTTGCGATTATCATAGCACAGTTTTTACGAAACACAGAAAACGTTTACCGGTTTTGTTTTGCGGGAATTTCGTGTATACTAATCGCAGGCTGAAAATGATTTACCGGCAAAGACGGTGGGGATCATTGCAGTAACTCACCTACGCAAGGCAGGCATAATCCTGCAATCGTTTGCGTATCCATATTTTTTCCCAAGGAAACAGGAAAAGGAGTTCTCATGAACATTAAGGGTGTTGGTATCGGTCGTGGCGTCGCAGTCGGCCCGGTCATTCGCATGGCCGCTCCGCTGCCGGAACCGTCGGACGCTCCGCGCGCCGAAAGCATCTCCGCGGAAACCGAAATCGCCCGCGTCGAAAAGTCGCTCGCCCTCGTCAACGCCGACCTGAACCGTCGCGCCGAAGAAGCCGCCAACGGCGACGAAGGCGCCAAGCAGGCCGCCCCGATCCTGCAGGCCATCGCCATGTTCGCCTCCGATCCGTCCCTTGCACAGTCCATCAAGGACCTCATCAACCAGGGCAAGACCGCCGAGCGCGCCGTGCTGGAAGGCTTCGGCGCGGTCGAAGACATGTTCCGCGCCATCGGCGGCTACCAGGCCGAGCGCGCAGCCGACCTGCATGACGTCGGCCAGCGTGTGATCGCCGACTCATGGGCGCTCCCGCCCCAGGCCTGCCGGTCAGCGAAACCCCGTTCGTGCTCGTCGCCGAAGACCTGTCCCCGGCCGACACCGCCGCGCTCGACATGAGCAAGACCCTGGCCATCGTCACCTCCCAGGGCGGTCCGACCTCCCACACCGCCATTCTGGCGCGCGCCCGTGGCATCGTCGCGGTCGTCTCCGCCGCCGAAGCCGCCGAACTTGAGAACGGCACCAACGTCATCGTCAACGCAGCCAAGGGTGAGATCGTGGTGAACCCGAGCGAAGACGAGATCGCCGCCGCCGAAGCCGCCAAGTCCCGTGCCGCCGCAGCCAAGGAACTGCGTGGCAAGCCGGGCGCCACCAAGGACGGCCATCTGATTCCGCTGCTCGCCAACGTCGGTAAGCCGTCCGATGCCGCGAAGGCGCTGGAATACGGCGCCGAAGGCGTTGGCCTGTTCCGTACCGAATTCCTGTTCATCGGCAACTCCGAGCCGCCGAGCGTCGAAGAGCAGACCAAGGCCTACACCGAGCTGCTCAGCCAGTTCCCGGGCAAGAAGGTCGTGATCCGCATGCTCGACGCCGGCGCCGACAAGCCGCTGCCGTTCCTGACTCCGGAAGACGAGCCGAATCCGGCCCTCGGCCTGCGTGGCCTGCGTACCCTGCGCGCCCACATGGACGTGCTCGAAGGCCAGCTCAAGGCGCTCGCCGCCGCCGACGCCGCAACCGACGCGAACCTGTGGGTCATGGCCCCGATGGTTGCCGACCAGCATGAGGCTGACTATTTCGTGAAGCTTGGCAAGAGCTTCGGTCTGAAGTTCGTGGGTGCGATGGCCGAAGTGCCGTCGATCGCCCTGATGGCCGACAAGGTGGCTGACGTGGCCGACTTCGTGTCCATCGGCACCAACGACCTGACCCAGTACACCCTTGCCGCCGACCGTACCCTCGGCTCCGTGGCCAACTATCAGACCGCATGGCATCCGGCGGTGCTGCGTGCCATCAAGATGATCTGCGATGCGGGCAACGCCAAGGGCATGCCGGTGGGCGTGTGCGGCGAGGCCGCTGCTGATCCGGACTTGGCCGTAGTGCTGGCCGGTCTTGGCGTGAACTCCCTGTCCATGACTCCGGTGGCACTCGACGACGTGCGTGCCTCCCTTGCCGAAGTCACCTTCGAAGAGGCCAAGGCCAAGGCGGCCGCAGCCTCAATGGCGACTTCTACAAGCCGGCCGAGTGATTTCCCTTCTTTCCTTCACTCGGCTATTCCGGACTTTGCGGCTGCGTCATCGCGGCCGCAGGGTTCCGCCACTGCAAATGTGCCTATGAGAGCGATTCGGTTCTGATAGGCCCTGTTTCCCGGAATGACCCCGTTCCGTGCGATCGCCGCGCGGACGGGGTCGTTTCGGTTGCGGGTTGTGTCGATTGCTGCGATTGCGTCGATTGCGCCACCGGCGTAGACGCGTCATACGGCCGCGTCGCGTCACGCGCATGCGCGATACTGGAAGCATGAAGATTTCCGCAGATTTCACCGTCATTCCCGACGCGTTCGCTAAGGCGGCGCCGCCTGAGAACTGCATCGACGGCACTCCGATCGTTTCCTTCCCCTTCTATATTGACGAGCTCGACCCGTCCGTGCAGTTTCTGCATTGGGAATTCGTCGATCCCGATTCCATTCCGGTGTGCGGTTTCCAGTGGAACCATTGGTCGCTCGCCAATCTGCCCGTGGACGCGCTGATGTACGATTTCAACGATTCACATGCATTGGCGATTCCGGCCGATTTTTCCCGCACGGTTTCCGCGATGATTCCCGAGACGGTGCAGGGACGCACGTCCGCCGCATCGCCGTTGTTGAAGGGCCGCAGCAGCGATCCGGCCGTCACCATGCGTTACAACGGCCCGTACCCGCCCGACCAGGACCACGACTACTACCTGCACGTGTGGGGTACCACCGCGCCGCTGAACGGCCTCAACCAAGGCTTCTGGCTCAACGAGATGGAACGCGCGTTGCGTAATTCCGGTGCGATCGCGGACCAAGGCGCTATCTTCCTGACCGGCAAGGCGTGACCGGCGAAACCGGCGAGAACAGCCGGCAAGGCGCAAACCGCGTAATCGCAAGATAATACCAAAGAATACCGCAAACGTAAACAAAACAAACGAAAGGAACCCACATATATGGCATGCACCACGATTCTGGTCGGCAAGGACGCAAGCTATGACGGATCGACCATCATCGCCCGCAATGAGGACAGCGCGAACGGCGAATTCTGCCCGAAGCGCTTCATCGTCGTCAAGCCGGACGAGCAGCCGCGCCACTATAAGAGCGTGCTGTCCCATGTGGAAGTGGATCTGCCGGACGAGCCGTTGCAGTACACGGCCGTGCCGAACGCGGATCTGAAGGAAGGCATTTGGGGCGAAGCCGGCGTCAACGAGGCGAACGTGGCCATGAGCGCCACCGAAACCCTCACCACCAACGAGCGCGTGCTCGGCGCCGACCCGTTCGTGGAGCTCACTCCGGCCAAGGGCAAGGAAGGCGAAGACGGCTACGAGCCGGAAGTGCCCGGCGGCATCGGCGAAGAGGACTTCCTCACCCTCGTACTGCCGTACGTCAAGACCGCCCGTGAAGGTGTAACCCGTCTCGGCGCGCTGCTCGAACAGTACGGCACCTACGAGATGAACGGTGTCGCCTTCTCCGATGTGGATGAGATCTGGTGGCTTGAAACCGTCGGCGGCCACCACTGGATTGCCAAGCGCGTGCCGGACGAAGCATACGTGACCATGCCGAACCAGCTCGGCATCGACGAATTCGACCTTGACGATGCCCTCGGCGACCAGGAGGAGCATATGTGCTCCGCGGACCTCGGTGAATTCATCGAACGCAACCACCTCGACCTGGCCGTGGAGAACGTCACCCCGTTCAATCCGCGTGACGCGTTCGGCTCCCACTCTGATTCCGACCATGTTTACAACACCCCGCGCGCTTGGTACATGCAGCGCTTCCTCAACCCGTACGACGAGCAGTGGGACGGTCGGGACGCCGACCACCAGCCGACTTCGGACGACATTCCGTGGGCCCGCCAGCCCGATCGCAAGATCACCATCGAGGACGTGAAGTACGTGTTGAGCTCCCACTATCAGGGCACCCCGTACGATCCGTACGGCAAGCTCGGCGACCAGCATTCGCGCCACATGTTCCGTCCGATCGGCATCAACCGTCAGAGCCAGCTGTCCGTCATGCAGATCCGCCCGTACCGCCCGCAGGTCAACCGTGCCGTGCAGTGGATCGCCTACGGTTCCAACCCGTTCAACACGCTCGTGCCGTTCTTCCCGAACGTCGACTCCACGCCGAAGTACCTCGAAGACACCACCACGCGCGTCACCTCCGAAAACTTCTACTGGGAGAACCGCATCATCGCGGCCCTGTGCGACGCCAGCTTCGCCGACACCGCCAACGCGGTGGAGCGCTACCAGGAGAAGACCGGCGGCATGGGCCACCGCATGGTAGCCGCCACCGACGAGCAGATCGACCGACTGGTGGAAGGCGTGGTCGACGAATTCGAC
>ENA-OQAY01000403-OQAY01000403.1-human-gut-metagenome-genome-assembly--contig:-NODE-403-length-12590-cov-0.726149_pt1 | contig 12590 bp, 9 predicted proteins | sample MGYA00242740_ERZ504537 | MGnify/ENA primary metagenome ERZ504537 (study PRJEB26092, sample SAMD00036272) | human gut metagenome | host: Homo sapiens | study: EMG produced TPA metagenomics assembly of... | reverse complement strand
CCAACGTCACATTCAACAATCCACAAACACCGTGACAAATGGCTGCCACCTTCTTTTCATTTTCATATTGCTTTTTAAGATGGCTTGCAGGACAATATTATCCGGAAAATCATACATGGAACCATGTCCTCCCGCCAAATAAACGCAATCAAACTGAAATTCGGAGACTTCATCCAAACTTTTAGTATTGCTGCAATACATTCTTAAATATGGAATCTTCCCAACAGGTTTTAGTTATCTCATCCATGAGTAAGGGATTCAAAACTCTCCGGATCGATAGGATATCGCCTCCTTTGGGACTGGCAACGGTAATTTCTATTCCTTGCTTTTTGGCGCCGTGATAAATATGGGTGAGTTCGCTCAGCCATAATCCGGTTCTTAAATTCTTATTCACAAATTCGCCTTCTCCGGTTACTATTGCCAGTAATTTCAAGTTATCCATATTTATAGTTTTAGGGGTCATGCCTATATAACATAAACCCCCTATCCTATTGTATTCCAAACAGACAAATCATTAATATTATTTGGATTATTTCTTCATCCTTATAATAATCAAATGACAGATTTTACCGAGTCCTAACATTTTATAGGTTATTCTTGTAAATATTCGCCATCACCTTCTGGTATTGATTCTCAATCTGCATATACGCCTGAAGATTCTTATAAATACTTTCCGTTTCCACAAAATATTCAATCAATGAAATTTGTCCTTCGGTCAATGCCTGCTTCAATAAATCCAGCGAACGGTACATCAAAGGAACATCATACGCATTCATGGCATCCTTCAACTGCTGCATCTCATTGAAGAGAGACATCAGAGAAGCTTCAACCTGATCTTTAGCATTTTCTTGCATCAATTGTGCGCTGATAGCCTGTGCCTTGGCTATCTTTACCTTTTTACGATTCTGAAACAAAGGCAAGGAGCCCCCTACCACAAAACCATTCATCGAAACCGCATCATCCGTGTTACGGCGAAAACCGGCTTCCAGTTTCGGCAACCATCCTTGACGGTCTACCGAAACCTGCTTCTCGGCGGCACGGGCAGTGGCGACGGCGGCCTGCAAGTCAAGGTCTGATGCCATCACTTCATCCCGCATGACATTGTAATCATTGATTTCCTGTATGGCAGGGTATGTGGTTTCAGCAAATTCTAAAGGCATGTTGCCGTTCATGGCAAGCAGAGATTGCAAGGCAGTGCGGTGGGCTGCGCTGTTTTGGGCAACTTCCGTCTGCACATTCATACGTTCCATTTTGATTTTATTGACTTCCAATATGTTCGCATCACCGGTAGTCAGACGCTTTTCATAAAGTGCCTGTAATTCATCTGCATTTTTCATACGGATATCCATCAATGTTTTTTCCTGATTCAACAGAATAAGGTCTAGACAGAGATTCTTCGCATTCAGCAAAATATCTCGGCGAGCAGCCTGTTGTTGCTTGTCCACCGCTTCGTTCTGCAAAGTAGCCTGCCGATTGCGGACAATATACTGAGTAGGGAAATCAAAACCTTGTGAAGCGACAAGTTCCGTACCGTGCCCCCCTTCGGCACCATTACTGTAAAAAGAACTGTAGCTCACTGTAGGGTCAGGCAAATTGTTGTTTGTCCGGTTTTCCATCTTGGTTGCATCGGCTGCATGTTTCTGCGCCTTGAGCTCTTTATTATTCTGCTCGATGCTTTTCAAAATGTGCTCAATACTCTGGGCCTGCATCAGCAAGGGAGAGCAGAGGGCTATTATAACTAAGATTCGTTTCATATTATTTCTATTATTTCTTCTTTCGATTCATCAGTTCATAAACAATCGGAATAATGAAAGCGTTCAAGAAAGTCGATGTCAAAAGACCTCCCAGAATAACTTTCGCCATCGGACTTTGTATCTCATTACCCGGCAAATCGCCACGGAATGCCAAAGGTATCAAAGCCAGCGCGGAAGACAATGCAGTCATCAGGATAGGGTTCAAACGGTCTAACGAACCGTGAAGAATGCTTTCTTTCAAATCCATACCTTCTTCGCGCAACGTATTGTAATGACTTATCAACAACATACCATTACGGGTAGCAATACCAAACAACGAGATAAAACCGATAATAGCCGGAATGCTTATCTCACCCGTTGTTATCATCAATGCAAATACCCCACCAATCAACGCCAAAGGCAAATTCAACAAAATGACTCCACTTTGGGCTGCATTCTTAAACTGGGTATAAAGCAACAGGAAGATAACTACGATACTCATAAACGAAGTAAGCATCAGCGTACGGCTGGCCGCCTGCTCGCTTTCAAACTGACCGCCATATTCCACATGATATCCTTCGGGAAGCTTGATTTGCGCATCAATCCGTTCCTGTATATCATTCACCACGCTGCGCAAATCACGACCGCTGGTATTGGCCGAAATCACAATCTTACGCTTCACGTTCTCACGGCTGATGGTATTCGGTCCCATGGCAGAAATCACATCGGCTACATAGTTGACAGGGATTTTCTGACCGTCACCGGTATCAATCATCAGGTTACGCACTTTCTCCATCTCATCACGCACCTCGTCCTTGGTACGGACAATAAGATTAAACGCTTTGCCTTCTTCATATACCTGTGAAACAACTTCACCCGCCATGTTCACTGATACAAACTCGGCAAACTCCGGTAAAGAAATACCGAATTTGGCAAGCATCTCGCGTTTGGGAACAATCTTGAGCTGCGGACGTTCGATTTGTTGTTCCACATTCAAGTCGGCAATACCCTCCACGCTACTGATAGCATCCTTTATCTGATTACCGATGGCAAACATCTTGTTCAAATCGTTACCAAACAGTTTGATGGCAATGTTGGCCTTGGTACCCGAAAGCATGGCATCGATACGGTGGCTGATAGGTTGGCCTATTTCGATATTCGCACCGGTAATGGTAGATAACTTGGCACGCACATCGGCTACCAGTTCCTGGCGGGAACGGTCTTTCAATTCAAACGGGGCCTCAATTTCACTCACGTTAACCCCTAATGCATGCTCATCCAGTTCGGCACGTCCCGTTTTACGGGCTACAGTCTGTATTTCGGGAATAGACATCAGCAACTCTTCTGCACGGTGTCCCATTTTATCCGATTCTGCCAAAGAAATTCCCGGCAATGAACTGATATTAATGGTGAACGAACCTTCATTGAAAGATGGCAGGAAACTGCGTCCTAATGTAAAAAACATAACCAATGCCACCGCAAACAGTCCACCCGTAAAACCCAATACTGCGGATTTATGATTCAAGGACCATAACAAGGCATTGCGGTAATGCTTTTTCATCCATACGGCCACAAATGCCTCTTTGGGCAATCCTTTGCTTTTATTATTACCTAACAGATAGCTGCACAGTACCGGAGTCAGTGTCAAAGCCACTACCGTAGAGCAAACAACGCCACAATAAAGGCAATGCCCAACGGAACCAGCATACGCCCTTCCATTCCTGTCAGGAAAAACAAAGGAACAAAGCTGACTACAATAATCAAGGTAGAGTTCAAGATAGGCATACGCACTTCTTTCGAAGCATTGAACACGACTTCAATCACGCTCTTACGTTCCCCTTCGGGCAACAAGCGATTCTCACGCAAGTGCTTCCATACATTTTCCACATCCACAATGGCATCATCCACCAACGAACCAATGGCAATGGCCATACCACCCAAACTCATGGTATTGATGGTGAGTCCCATATAGTGAAGAGTCAATATAGAAACAATCAATGACAACGGAAGGGTTACCAATGAAATAACCGTGGTACGTACATTGGCAAGGAACAGGAAGAGAACAATCACCACAAAAACAGCACCTTCATACAACGAATCCTTCACATTACCGATAGAGCTTTCAATAAAACGGCTCTGACGGAAAATATCTGTAGAAACGTGTACATCAGCCGGAAGATTCTTCTGCAAATCCTTCAATGCGGCTTCCAACTGCTCTGTCAGTTCAATAGTCCCGGTCTTGGGTTGTTTGGTAACGGTCAGCAGTACGGCAGGTTTTCCTCTCTCCGAAGCAGTACCTAGTTTTGGTTCCTGCGAACCGATCTTCACATCGGCAATATCCTCCAATGTAACGGGCACCCCTTCCACCGTCTTGATGACGGAACGTGACAACTGAGCCACATCATGACTGGAAAGCACCCCGCGAACAATATATTCGTTTCCATATTCATAAATCACTCCGCCATTGGCATTCTGATTCATGTTACGGGTAACGTTCATCACCTCTGCCAACGTAACATTGTAATGTTTCATGCGGGCAGGGTCAAGCAACACCTGATATTCCTTGATATCACCTCCCAGCACGGCAACTTGTGCCACACCTCCCGTAGAGAGCAGGCGCGGACGGATAGTCCAGTCTGCCAGTGTACGGAGATCGAGCATGGAAGTAGTATCCGAAGTCAGACCGATAATCAGCAACTCACCTAAAATAGAAGACTGAGGTCCCATGGTAGGTTTACCTACATTCTCGGGCAGCTCCTCGCTGACCAAGGACAATTTCTCACTGACAATCTGACGGGCCAGATAGATATCGGTATCCCATTCAAATTCCACCCACACAACGGAAAAGCCATTGGTGGAAGATGAACGCACCCGGCGCACATGGGTCGCACCGTTCACGGCAGTTTCTACAGGAAAGGTTACCAATTGTTCCACCTCTTCGGCTGCCATACCATTCGCTTCGGTCATAATCACTACAGTCGGCGCATTCAAATCGGGGAACACATCGACTTCCGTATGAAAAGCCGTGTAAGTACCGCCGATAAGCAGCAAAACCGACGCCACCAGAACCAATATACGGTTCTGAAGGGAAAAATGTATAATCTTATTTAGCATAGGACGGCTGATTAATGTTCATGACTATGAGCCGGAATCGCATTGCTGGCCGACGCTAATTTCACCTGATAAGCTCCCTTTGTTACCACACGGTCACCGGCTTTCAAACCGGTCAGAATCTGCACTTTCTTTCCGTTGCTCGCTCCCAAAGTTACCTCCTGTTTCTTATATCCTTCCTCATCCAGTTGCAGATAAACAAAGTACAAACCTTGTTCTTCGGTCAGTGCCGTAACAGGCAAGGCCAGCACATCGGGCATTTCCGACGAGAGCAGATACACCTCCACATACGAACCGGGAATCACATCTCCCCGATTATCAAATTCGAAAGTTACAGGCACATAAAAAGAAGTACCACCGGATGCTTTACCATAAGAAAGCAGATGCCCTTTCAACTCACCCAGCTCATATACCTTATTATCGTATGGAGTCTTGAAGTTTGCCGACTGGATGCTATGCAGATAACCATAATATTTCTCGGAAACATCTGCACGAAGGAACAGACGACGGTTCTGAGTGATACTCACCAAAGGCTGGCCTACCGACACATAGTCACCTTCCTGCACCAGACAATTCTTGATATAACCACCTAAAGGAGCTGTGACGGACACACCTGTCTTGGTCTGGTTCTTTGAAATAGCCTCGTATGCCAATAATGCATTTTCATAACTCTCCTTAATGGCATTGAAATCTTTCTGTGATATTATCTGACTTTTTACCAACTTGGCGGCACGTTCATATTCTTTTTTGGCGGTTTCATATGCGATACGGGTACGTTTTACAGGGTCTCCGTCCGGCATATTCTCAGCAGAGATATTCAGAATGGGAGCCCCCTTGCTCACACTCATACCGTCCGTTACCGGATGGCGGAAAGAAACCACACCGGCTACATTGGCAACTACTACGCTTTCATCACCTTGTGCCGCCTGTACCTGTCCGCTGGTCGTTATTACCTGACGGAATGATTTAGGCTGGATTATTTCCGATTCTACTCCAGCTGCTTTCGCTTTTTCCGGAGCCAGGATTATCTCATCGGAATGTCCGGCTGCCATCTCTGCCTCGTGGTTATGTCCTTCGTGGTTTTCACTCGCATGATCGTGTTCCTCATGCTCGTGATCATGGCCTTCATGATCATGATTATGTGCTTTTTCCGTTTCATGACTATGCCCCTCATGGTCATGTTCCGATTTACTGTTGCAAGAGCCTAAAAGAAATAATCCCAAGACTCCCATAAAGATAAGTTTCTTCATGATGATATAATTTGTTCTTACTTTTTTATTAAATACAAAATTAGCGTAAAGAAAATGCAACAAAGTTGCGGATAAAAAGATAAACTTTCTATCTGTTAAGCAAGAACATCGCAAGGAGGAGCACGCAACCCCTTTACGTGGGGAAGACACGTAGAATGCAGTTTTTCTAAATAGTAATTATAAGGTAATGTGTTGTGTTCTGTCAACTGCAATGAAAGCGCCAATACATCCGTTACCGTATATAGCAACAAACAAAACGAATAATCAGGAGAAACACTGTCCTGAGCCCGATCCGGAGTTACACTTTTAAACTTGGTCACGCATCCGGCATTACATGTATGATTCTCATCGGAACTATTATGCTGCTGATGCTGTACAGAACATTGACAGCCGCACAAAGTCATATCATGCTGCAAGCAAAGGATTTCCCGGTGATGATGATGAGGCAGAACAGATGCAGTCAACATGATTATGCTGACCAACATTAATACCCATGCTATATATCGTCTCCGTTTCATCGGGCACAAAAATAGGTGTTTATCATGTAAATTCCAAAAAGAAAGCATGATAAATGCCAAATTATCAGCAATTACCATGCTTTTTATTATCTTTTATGTATAAAGCTTACCAAATAGAGACACGTTTTTCAGGAGCCAAATACATAGGATCCCCCTCTTTAATGCCAAAAGCATCATACCATGCACCAATTTGAGGGAGTGCTCCGTTCACACGCCATCTGCCCAATGAATGTGGATCAGACTTGGTTTGCAAACGAATCTGCTCGTCGCGGATATTGCCAGCCCACACTCCGGCGTATGACAAGAAGAAGCGCTGTTCCGGAGTAAATCCGTCTTTTACCAGCAGGGGAGCATCTTTTGTCGCATTCTTGAACGCCTGGAAAGAAACCTGCAAACCACCATGATCGGCTATATTCTCACCTAAAGTCAAAGAACCGTTGGCATTGAGTCCCGGCAAAACCTGAATGCTATCAAAGAAATTCACCATTACCTGAGCACGTTCTTCAAAACGTTTGGCATCTTCGGCTGTCCACCAATCTTTCAAATTACCATCCTTATCGAACTGACGTCCCTGATCATCGAATCCATGAGTCATTTCATGACCGATAACCACGCCAATAGCTCCATAATTAAATGCATCATCAGCATTCATGTCAAAAAACGGATATTGAAGAATACCTGCCGGAAAACAAATCTCATTCGTGGTCGGATTATAATATGCATTGACAGTCTGCGGAGTCATTCCCCATTCATCTCTGTCAACCGGCTTTCCTGCCTTGGATAACATATAATCCAGTTCGAATTCTGTAGCACGCTTCACATTGGCCCAATAAGAATCTTTTTCAATATTCAAACCGGTATAATCCCTCCACTTATCAGGATAGCCTACCTTTACATAAAAAGAATTCAACTTCTCAATAGCTTTAATCTTTGTGCTGTCACCCATCCATTCCAAATTCCGGATACGTTCTCCCAATGCGGTCTGCAGATTCTTTACCAACTGCACCATACGTTCTTTTGCGGCTGCCGGAAAATATTTCTCCACATACATCTGACCTACCGCTTCACCCAGTACCCCATTCACAGTACTTACGGCACGCTTCCAACGAGGTTGGTTAGCCTGTTTACCGGATAGTGTTTTTCCATAAAAATCAAAGTTTTGTGCTACCAAATCATCACTCAAGTAACCGGCAGCCCTGTCTATCAGATTCCATTGCATATAAGCGATCTGATTTTCAACCGGCAAGCTATTGATAATTTTCTCAACCTCTTTAATCGGCTCCACTTGAGAAACACTCAGTTCAGTCACCCCTTTCACGCCTATACCATTCAAGAAAGCATCCCAGTCAATGCCCGGAATCTCTTTCTTTAATTCATCCAAAGACATTTTATGATAATTGGCCGCAGGGTTACGCTGTTCCACCGCACTGAAAGAAGCTTTCGCAATACGGGTTTCGATATCCATTACAGCCTCCATTTTCTTTTTAGCGGCAGCCTCATCAAAACCAGCCAATTGGAACATCTTTACAATATGTTCTTTATACTTATTACGGATATTGGTAGTCACATCATCATTGTCCAAATAATATTCTCTTTCACCCAGACTGATACCCCCTTGATACAATTGAAACAAATTGCTCTTGCTGTCCATGATATCGGCACCCACATAGAAACTGAAATAAGGGAATACACCGCTATGAGCCAGTTCCGCCATCAAAGGAACTATTTCCGATTTATCCTTCACTGAAGCAATCTTTTCCAAATCAGCTTGAATAGGAGTTACTCCATCCGCATTCAGTTTCACACTATCCATAGCCAGATTATAGATATCCCCTATTTTCTGACCTATTGTACCTTGCGCATTCTGTCCGGCAGCAATTTCCACAATCAATCCTTTCAGTTGTTCCCGGTTATTTTCGGCAAGCATATCGAATGAGCCAAAACGGGAATATTCATTGGTCAGAGGGTGTTTCTTCATCCATCCGCCACAAGCATACTGATAAAAATCAGCTCCTTGAACAGCCGTAGTGTCCAAATTTGTCAAGTCTATACCCGAAGTCATGACGGCTTCCTTTTTACTGTCGCATCCGGCAGCTACTGCCAGAGCCAATACAGCCATTGGTAAATAATGTTTTGCTTTCATTTGTTCTATATATATGATACATATTAACTTCCCTGCATCTCTTCTAATTCCATAGAAACGGCCTCCCATTCTTCTACCGTCTGATCCAAGTCCTTTTTCAGTTTCTGATGCTTTTCATACAAAGCCATATCCGATGCACCTTCGGGAGTAGCCATATCGGCTTCCACCCCGCTAATCTCAGTTTCCAGCTTTTCTATTTTTTGTTCACAATCCGCAATTCGTTTCTCCAATTTACGAATTTTCTTATTCAATTCCTTTTGCGCCTCATAAGATAATTTGTTCTCACTGACCGTTTCGGGTTCTTCCTTTTTAGTGGCAGACACAGTAGGAGAAGCCGAAAGCTGCAACTCATTCAGACTCTCTATTTTCTTTTTCTGTAAAAAATCATAAATGCCGCCAATGTGTTCTTTTACTACTCCACCTCCAAATTCATAAACTTTGGTCACCAGTCCATCCAAGAACTCACGGTCATGAGAAACAACAATCACCGTTCCATCAAATTCCTTGATAGCTTCTTTCAATACATCCTTTGAGCGCATATCCAGATGGTTGGTAGGTTCGTCCAAAATAAGGAAATTCACCGGTTCTAACAAAAGTTTTATCATGGCAAGACGACTCCGCTCCCCACCCGACAGTACCTTTACTTTTTTATCAGAAGCCTCGCCTCCAAACATGAATGCTCCCAGAATATCACGAATTTTTTAAACGAATATCCCCTTTTGCCACATAATCAATCGTATCAAAAACACTCAGATTTTCATCCAGCATCTGAGCCTGATTCTGAGCAAAATAACCAATCTGTACGTTGTGCCCGATGGTCAGTTTACCTTCGTATGGGATTTCGTCCATTATACATTTCACCAAAGTGGACTTACCTTCCCCGTTCTTTCCGACAAAAGCCACCTTCTCACCTCTATTAATAGTCAAAGTCACATCGTGGAAAACAAGATGACTGCCGTATACTTTCTTCACCCCGTCACAAATGACCGGATAATTGCCGGAACGCATGGCAGGCGGAAACTTCAACCGTAAGGCTGAATTATCTTCATCATCAATTTCAATAGGAACTATTTTTTCCAATTGCTTGATACGGCTCTGCACCTGTACAGCCTTGGTAGCCTTATAACGGAAACGCTCTATGAAATCTTCTGTATCCTGAATTTGCTTCTGCTGGTTCTCGTATGCACGCAATTGCTGCTCACAACGTTCTTTGCGCAATACCACAAACTCATCGTAAGCCACTTTATAATCATAGATATGCCCGCAAGATATTTCAATCGTACGATTGGTCACATTATTAATAAATGCACGGTCGTGGCTCACCAATACAACGGCTCCCGCACTTGTCTTCAAAAAGTTTTCCAACCATTGAATGCTTTCTATATCCAGATGATTGGTAGGCTCGTCCAACAGCAACACATCGGGCCGTCGCAACAACAACTTGGCCAACTCTATACGCATACGCCAACCACCACTGAACTCGGATGTAGGACGGTTAAAATCTTCCCGGTTAAATCCTAACCCCATCAATGTACGTTCTATCTCAGCCGTATAATTGGTACCTCCCATCATCAGAAAGCGTTCATTGTCATGTGTGAATTTCTCAATCAGTTTATGATAGTTTTCTGAATCATAGTCTGTTCTATCCGCCAATTCCTGATTCATTCTCTCAATACTAGCCTGCAAGTCAAAGATATGTTCAAAAGCCATCTCCGCCTCTTCCATCACAGTATGTTTATCACTCAGAATCATGACTTGAGGCAGATAGCCTATCGTCACATCACGCGGAACAGAAACACTACCTGAAGTAGGCGCCTGTATTCCTGCCAATATTTTAAGCATAGTAGACTTACCGGCCCCATTCTTCCCGACCAGCGCAATACGATCTCTCTTATTGATAACGTATGACACGTCCTCAAACAGAGGCGTTACTCCAAACTCTACTTTCAAATTATCTACTGAAACCATTCGTTTTTATCCTTTTGCAAAAGTGGCAACAAATATACGGTTTTATATGTAAAAAAGACAAAATACAAGTAAATAAAAAAAGTCCTCATCCTTAACAAATAGGACAAAAGTATTAAAACGTGTTAGAAAACATATTTTTTTAGTTGTTTTATTTGCAAAATTCACTAAAGTCCGTACCTTTGCAATGTGTTTTTCATAGTATTAGATTTAAGGTTAACAAAGGTTGGAGCAAGGCGTTGCTCCTTTTTTTTATGTCTACATTTTCGAGAAGAGATTTTTTCACTTTATACTTTACTCCTGCTAATTTCAAACTAGAACTTAATGACTAACTTCCTCGGAGAGCTAAATAACGACTTCACCATTTGTTGGTAACATCGTAAGCTCCCAAGAGTCTGTGCAAAACCTTAGAAGCTATATTTAATTGTCACCTATTTTTTATATATTTATGGAAAGAAACTAGACAACATATCTATAAACTACATAGTAGGAGAAAACAGAAATCAAATTCAAATGATACCTCTCGACCAATTGATTGCTCCAAATTCTTGGGCAAGGATTATCAATTTATTTATGGATATCTTGCCTATAAATGAGCTTGGGGTTAAACATGTCAAACTTCAATAAAAGGAGCCTACCGTATAATCCTGCAACATTACTAAAATTGTATTTATATGGTTATAAGTATTCAATAAGGTCATCAAGAAAACTGGAGTACTCCTGTAAGGTAAATGTGGAATTATGATAGCTATTAGGAGGCTTAACGCCCTCTTTTCGGACAATCGCTTATTTCAAAAAAAATAATGCGAAGGCTTTTAGAAAAATCTTTAAATAGAATCATAAATTGAGGACCAAACCTCAAATATCTAGGAATGGTCCTCGATCTATTCGAACTTCAATACTTAAATAAAACCTCTGCCTTTTTAACAAACATCTCTTATAAAACTCTTTTTTTCATTGAATTTACTTGAGATCCATTTCTGAATTTGATGGCAATATACGAATATCAAAAATATCTCCTGTCATATTCTTTAATCTAGCGGCAATTTTCAATGTTATATTTTTCTTACCACGGGTCAATTCAAAAGGAATAGGAATATATTTTGCATAATTCTTCGTGACCAACCCTTCATCACCTAGACTACGCACAAATGATTTAATCACCTGTCCATCTATCAACAAATCAAAAGCAAATTCATCCTGATCATTCCCCCGAAACGCAATATAAAGTGTCTGCTCCTTATCTGGAAGTGATGCTAAATTATACATAAAATATCCTCCATTGACTGCACGACGCCATGATGAAATATAATCATATTTTCCTGTAATATTACTCACCTGCTCTATCTTGTGCATTCGTTCAGAATCAGTATCTCCTATACAAATAGCATCTACATTTATCGTTCCTAAATTTTGATTCATATTGACATAATAGCTACCATCCCAAACTGTTTTTATATACTCTTCTTTGTCATCAACATGAATCATGTAAATAGCATATCGACTAAAATTTATCCTATTGTAAGGAACCAATTTTACAGATTTTCCTTCTTTCGGATTATAGATAAATAATAATTCCTTCCCAACTACTCGTCTGATATTACCTTTTATTTCATTCAATGTTCCAAACAAAACAGGAGTATCTGACATAGGAATCATTACATTACTAACAGTTTTACGCTCATGTCGGAATTCTTCTTTCCCAATATTAGTATTGTCTATTTTAGTCGCTAACACAATAGGCCCGTAAGTCATAGCAAGATATCTTTCACTATTTTTTAAAGGTACAATTTCTAATAGAGGTGTAAATGTCACTTTAATTTCATCCCCCATCTGACCATTCACGTGATATTGTAACATAACCTTTTTC
>ENA-OQAY01000402-OQAY01000402.1-human-gut-metagenome-genome-assembly--contig:-NODE-402-length-12616-cov-0.939867_pt1 | contig 12616 bp, 11 predicted proteins | sample MGYA00242740_ERZ504537 | MGnify/ENA primary metagenome ERZ504537 (study PRJEB26092, sample SAMD00036272) | human gut metagenome | host: Homo sapiens | study: EMG produced TPA metagenomics assembly of... | reverse complement strand
ATGTCCTTAAATAAAGCTTTTACAAATTTTTGGTAGGTTAGCTGGGTGATTTGACTTTTTAGAAAACTTTATGCCTGCACAGTACAATATGACTGCAGCAAATGCTGAAGAAGCTCAATCCAGAATTATCATTATTGGTAGACGCGATTATACTACAGAACAGTATTGTGAATTAGTTCGTGATTGGGTAAAAAAATTCGCTCGTTTACCATATGAAGAAAAAACTTTTGAAGTTTTTGCTAAACGTATCTCTTATTTTAAAATGGATATCTCCGATTTAAACGAATATGCTCGTTTATCCGAATATTATACTGCTGAAAATATTGATGACCATGTATTTTATCTTGCAGTAGCTCCAAAATTTTTCGGCGTAATCGCAAGTGGATTAAAAGCAGTAAAAGAAGCTTCTTTAGGTAAAGTTATTTTAGAAAAACCTTTTGGTGAAGACTTAGAATCAGCTAAAGAGCTTAACAAACAATTAGAAACTTTCTTCCCAGCAGAAAACATTTATCGCATTGACCATTATCTCGGTAAAGAAATGGTACGCAATATCCAAACTATTCGTTTCACTAACCCTATATTTGCTAACCTTTGGAATTCACAATATATCGAATCTGTACAGATTTCCGCTTTTGAAGATTTAGGTATTGGCACACGTGGTGGCTATTATGACACTAGCGGAGCTTTAAAAAGATATGGTTCAAAACCATTTATTCCAAATCTTATCCATAGTAGCTATGGAATGGCCAGAACAATTCTCTACTACAGCTATGCATGATGCTCAATTACGTGTACTTCGTGCACTACGTCCTGTAGAAGATGTTCGCGATAGTTTAGTTTTAGGTCAATATAAAGGCTATCGTCAAGAAAAATCTGTTCCTACAGATTCTACAACAGAAACTTATGCTGCACTTCGTTTATTTATTGACAATGAACGTTGGTGGAATACTCCGTTTTATATCCGCACAGGTAAAAAACTTCGCTGTCGTGAAATGCAAATAGCAATCGTTTTCCGTCAAACATTTATTTCTGCTCCACGCAATATCTTAATTATAAAAATCCAACCAAATGAAGGTGTACATCTTCAATTTAATGTGAAAACTCCAGGGGATACAGATGAAATTACACAAGCAAAAATGGACTTTAGCCAGAGTAGTTCCATTTCTAGCAGAATAAACACTCCTGAAGCATATGAACGCTTAATTACAGCTTGTATCAAAGGTGAACGTTCTTGGTTCTCTCAATGGGATCAAATAGAAACAAGTTGGGACTTTGTTGAACACTTAAAGGATTTATATCGTTGGGATAAACTTCCTGTATTCACATATGAACAAGGTTCTGACGGCCCTGCAGAAGCAGATAATTTATTAAAACGCTTCGGCGATGAATGGGTATTTTAATTAAAAAACTTATAAAAATAGTCCCTAGTAACAATAAATTACTAGGGACTTATTTTTTATTTATATTTTTATTTTACCTGAGACATAACATCATCAAGATTATTCAATAAATCATTGATATTTTCTTCACTGATAACAAGTGGTGGTTGGAAAGCAAGAACATTTCTAGCTATACCGTTTTTGCCGATGAGGAAACCTCTATCTTTCATTGTTTCTACAACAAATTCTAATTTATCTGGAGCTGGAGATTTATCTGGATTGATAAGTTCTGCACCTACCATTAAGCCTAAACCACGAACATCACCGATAAATGGATATTTTTCTTGAAGAGCAATCAATCCATCTTTTAATTGTTTTCCGCGAACACGAGATTTTTCGACAAGATTATGTTCTTCGATATAATCAAGTACAGCAATACCAGCTGTAGAAGAAACAGAATTTCCACCTAATGTAGAAGCACCAGGACGAGTGTATTTATCTGCGATTTCACTGCGAGAAATAAAACAGCTAATAGGAGCACCATTGCCTAAAGCTTTAGCCATTGTCATGATATCTGGTTCAACATCATAATTTTCAATAGCAAACATTTTTCCAGTACGTGCAAAACCTGTCTGCACTTCGTCAATGATTAATAAAATATTGTGTTTTTCTAAGATTTCTTTTAAACGTTTAAAATATCCTTTTGGAGGTACTACGATACCTGCATTACCTTGGATAGTTTCACAAATCATAGCAGAAACATTTCCAGAAGTTGCATAGCTGATAATATCTTCTACAGCATTTGCACAAGCATAATCACATTCTGGGAATTTTTTACCCATTGGGCAACGGTAACAATAAGGATTTGGTGCAAAATGAATACCGCCTACAGGATTTGGGTCAGTTCTCCACATGCCGATACCAGTCAAGTTCATAGTGAGTTTTGTTCTACCATGTAAACCATTGCGAAGAGCTAATAATTCACTTTTTCCATTATAAATATTTGCTAAAAGCAAAGCACCTTCATTTGCTTCTGTTCCTGTAGAGCAAAAGAAAGATTTTTGTAATCTGCCTGGTGTTACTTGAGCTAATTTTTCAGCTAAATTATAAATATCTTCTGTTAAATAGATATTGCAAACATGTTGTAGAGTCTGTACTTGTTTTGCTACTTTTTGCGTAATTTCAGGATTGCAATGACCGCAGTTTATAACAGATACACCAGCAAAACAATCTAAATATTTTTTGCCTTCATGGTCATAAAGATATTGCATTTTACCTTTTACAAATTGAGGAGGATTAGCAAAGAAATGACCTAAACAAGGCATGATATATTTCTTTTTCTTTTCAAGACATTTTTCAGGACCTAAATACTGAGACATAATATACTTCCTTTCATTATTTTTATATTTTCTAATGTTATGTATAAATAATATTGATAATAAACATTAGAAAGAATTGTCATTAATATAATAAGCCATAAAGCCTAAAATAAAAATGACAATTCTAAAATGACTATGAATAATTAATAAGATTTTTTATGACGATAAACACCAATACCAACTGGACGAGGACTTACTTCTTTGATTTTTTCGATCATATCGTTATTTTTGCCATTATCAATAGCGTCGCGATAAATTTTAGTCAACATACCAGTAACTTCTAGTGTATAATCTTGAGCTTCGATACGAAGAGTATCTGCTCCCATTAATTTATCAATATAAGGAAGAAGACATAAATCATTAGTAAATAAAATATGAATTCTACCAAATTGGTCTACACGCATAGAATGTTTTCCGCCAACTGTATCCAATAAAGCAAAATGTTTATCATTAAATTCTGGATTAGTAAGTGGGTCATATTTTAAATTCAATGCAGGAATATTTGTATCAGAAATCATAGCTTCTACATTACCATGAACAGTGATTGTCATTGGTAATTTACTGCTTTCAACTAAAGTTTTCACTTGAGCATAAGGCAATTCATAAGAAGCTGTTGCATTTACAATGCCATTTTCTTGTAAAAATTCTGTAGCTACATGATTAAATACATTGAAACTATGGTCAGCATAAATAGGTAAATCTGTAAGTTCACGTACAATAGTAGCTGCGCCTAAATTTCCTACCATGATACCATCTGGTTTTATTTCATTTAAATCATGACATAATTGTTCTAATTCACTACATTGATCTTTTAAAGTTGTTCTAGGAGTATTAACTATTACTTTTGCCCCAACATTATGAGCTTCTTGTAAAATAGTTTTTATATCTCCTAAAGTCCATGGAGTATGTGGACGATAAACTTCGCCTGCTACATAAAGAATATTAGCACCATTTGCTAAAGCTTCACGAGCATGTGCTAAAGTTGCAGCTTTAACAGCAAGTTTTGGTTTATTATCAGCAGTTTTAATAGCTTCTAAATCATTGAGCCATTCACAATCTAAATCTGCTTCTTTTGCTGCATAACTGAAAAATCTTGGTTCGCGTTTTCCAGTATAGCCAATAGCTCTACTCTCAGGTTTATCCATAGCAAAACAAGTGGAATAATCACGCACACGATTTTCAAAAAGATTTTTCCAATCTTCTTCATTTATATGATAACCAGCAGGATCAGCTACGTAATTATCAATGGCACGACGATAAATACTTACAATATTTGCCACGAAATCAGCACTGCGCATACGGCCTTCAATTTTAAAAGAATATACACCAGCTTGAATTAAATCTGGAATATTTCTATACATACACATATCTTTTAATGCTAAACGATAATCGCCATCTGTTGTAGTTTCTTGTTCTTGACCTGTTTGTTCATCAATGATTTTATATGGCCAACGACAAGCTTTCATGCAACGACCACGATTACTACTATTAGCAAATAAAACGCCAGAATGAATACATTGTCCACTTTCAGAAATACACATATCACCATGAACAAAATATTCAAGTTCAAAATCGCTGTCTACAGCTTTTAATTCACTGAGTTCTTTTAAAGACATTTCACGGCTAACAACGACACGACGAATGCCATATTCTTTTAATTTTTTTATAGCAGCATTATTATGAGAATTCATCATGATAGATGCATGCATAGTTATATTCAATCCAAGTTTTTTCACAATTTGAGCTACAGCTAAATCTTGAATTAAAATAGCATCTGGCTGTATTTCATTTAAATAAGTCAAATATTCTTCAAGCTCTGGAATTTCTTCATCACTAATTAAATTATTAATAGTAATATAAAGCATTACTCCATGAGCATGAGCATATTCTACAGCTTTTTTTAACATTTCATTATCAAAATTAGCGTCTGATTTGAGCATACGCATATTAAAATGTTTTCCACCCAAATAAATAGCATCAGCCCCAGCATCAATGGCAGCTACTAATGTTTCCCAATTGCCAGCTGGAGCTAAAAGTTCTACAGACTTTTTATTTAATAACATTAAACAATCCTCCAAATAAATAAACTACTATAAGTATAACATAAAATTTTATGCTTTTAAATTAATAACATTTATTATTAAATAGGCTTAATCCCATTCACGTTCTGCTAATGCTTCTTCTAAATTAATTGGTAAATGAAACCATTGAATAATATATTCTAAATTGCGAATAAGACATTCTCTAGCTATATTATCATATTCGCTGTCATTATCGAGAAATTCATATTGCAAACTATTGGCATTTTGAATTAAATCATAAATTTTATCACCAACATCTGCCATATTTTTTGGTTTTTGTTCCACAAAATTAATAAAATCTTCTAATAAATATTTGATTTTATCAATCAAAAAGTCTGGATAAAAACTATCCTCGTATAATTCCTCTAACAAAATATGCTGGTCATCAAAACTGTCCATTTAATAAAAAATATCCCTCCAATAAATAATTATATTTGATATTATACAATATATTCTAAATTAAAGCTAATTTTCTTAAAAATAATCCCGTTTATTTTGTTCGGAAACCTGAACATTTTGCTTGATTATTTAGGAATAGATAGAGTATAATTTATATATATTTCTAGATAAGATTTAAAAAGCAGGTGATTTATTCCCATGGATAAAATGGATAAAGTACAAGCACTAGAAAGTGCTTTAAAACAAATTGAACGTGATTTTGGTAAAGGCTCCATCATGAAATTAGGTGATGTTTCTGCTAATATGAATATCGAAGTAATTCATACTGGCTGTTTACCACTTGATGCAGCCCTTGGTGTTGGTGGTGTTCCTCGCGGACGTATAGTAGAAATCTTCGGCCCTGAATCTTCTGGTAAAACAACTGTAGCACTTCATATCGTTGCTGAAGCACAAAAAACAGGTGGTGTGGCTGCATTTATCGATGCTGAACATGCTCTTGACCCAGTTTATGCCAAAAAATTAGGCGTAGATATCGACAATTTATTGATTTCCCAGCCAGATAACGGTGAGCAAGCCTTAGAAATCGCCGATGCACTCGTTCGCAGTGGCGCTATTGATGTAGTAGTTGTTGACTCAGTAGCAGCACTTGTTCCAAAAGCGGAAATCGAAGGTGATATGGGCGATTCTCATGTTGGTCTACAAGCTCGTTTAATGTCTCAAGCTATGAGAAAATTAACAGGTATTATCAGCAAATCTCGTACAACAGCAATTTTCATCAACCAAATTCGTGAAAAAGTTGGTGTTATGTTTGGTAATCCAGAAACTACAACTGGTGGTAGAGCTTTAAAATTCTATGCTTCCATTCGTTTAGATGTGCGTAAAATCGATACAATTAAACAAGGCAATGACCCTGTAGGTAGCAGAACACGAATTAAAGTTGTAAAAAATAAAGTAGCTCCTCCATTTAAACAAGCTGAATTTGATATCATGTATGGTGAAGGTATTTCTCGTGAAGGTAGCTTAATTGATATGGGTACAGCTTTTGAAATCTTAGATAAGAGTGGTACATGGTATTCTTATCAAGGCACTCGCTTAGGTCAAGGTAAAGAAAACGTAAAAGCGTATTTAAAAGAACATGCTGACACAGCATTAGAAATTGAAAATAAAATTCGTGAAAAATTATTTGTTCAAGAAGAACAAACTGAAGAAAAAGTTGAAGAACCAACTAAAAAATCTAAAGTAACGGCTGATAATGAAACAGCAAAATAATACAAAAACAGCACTTATTTATGCTGTTGATTTATTAGCTATAAGACCTTATAGTACCCAGCAATTAATTACAAAATTAAAACGCAAAGAATACGCACCAGAAGAAATTCAAGAAGCCATTAACCGCTTAACTGCTCGACATTATTTAGACGATACAGATTTATGCCAACGTCAATATCAAGCATATATCAATGAAAAACATCGCAGTATAAAAGCTATTAAATATAAATTAATGGAAAAAGGATTTTCTCAAAGTGATATTCAAAATGCTCAAGAAGAAACAGATATTGATGAAATAGATTATGAATATACTGTTTGTTTGCGATTATTAAATAGCCGTTATATTCCTAGCAAATCTGACAAATTAAAATGTCAAGGCTATCTTTATCGTAAAGGATTTAATTATTCAGCTATTCGCTTAGCAATTGAAGATTTCTTTTATAACCCTTAATATAAATTTATCCCCCAAAATACTCATCTATTTTGGGGGATTTTTAATTGAAAATTATCTTTGTTTAATTGAGTTTTTGCCTAAAAGATTTTTTAGATTATTGACTACAGTTTCACTGCCATCAATCCAAAATTCTCGATTGCCTTTAATCATTTTTTTACTGCTCATAAAATACATATAAACAGGGCAAGGGCCAGCATTTTCTTGCAATGTTTCTGTTATTTTGCTAAAGAAAGCATTATCTTCTTGCTCTGGTTTTACAATAATACAAAATTCTGGTGTATAATCTTCTAAACCAATTACTTTATCAGCGATGATTTTATTATTATCATCACTTTTATCTAATTTTCCTCTAACTACAACAGGAATATCTGGCACTAAATAATTAATATTATCATAAAATGCCTTTGGAAATACAATGACTTCTACTACACCTAAAAAGTCCTCGATTTCTAAAAAGCACATCATATCGCCTTTTTTTGTAGTTACTCTTTTTGCTTTGCGAATAATTCCTGCTACAGAGATATATTTTCCATCTTTTTGCTTTTCTAGACTTTCAATCGTAGTCAAATACTGTATTTTTTCTCTATATTCTTCTAGTGGATGCCCTGTGATATAAAAGCCTGTGATTTCTTTTTCCATATTTAATAATTCTATTTTAGGAAATTCCTGCATTTTTGGCATTTCCAATTTATCAATGCTCTTTTCTTCCTCCATAAAATCACCAAATAAATCCATCTGTCCACTAGCTAAATCTTTCTGACGTCTAGAGCCTAAATCCATAGCTTGATCTAAAACAGCCATATATTGAGCGCGATTATAACCCAAAGAATCAAATGCACCACATTTTATGAGATTTTCTAAAGCTCTTTTATTGATACATCTACTGCTAACTCGTGAACAAAAATCTTCTAAAGATTTAAATAGACCATCTTTTTCACGAATATCTACAATCGTTTTTAAAGCATTTTCACCTACATTTTTTACTGCAGCTAAACCAAAACGAATACTATTTTTATCTACAGTAAATGTATCACGACTAGCATTTATATCTGGTGGCAAAATATCAATTCCCATATGTTTACATTGTTCAATATATTCGCCAATTTTATTACTTGTCATCAAGCTAGTCAAAATAGCCGCCATAAATTCCTGCGGATAATGAGCTTTTAAATATGCTGTTCGCCATGACACAAGTGCATAAGCAGCACTATGAGATTTATTAAAACCATAATCGGCAAAATGTAATAATAAATCAAAAATAGTTTCTGCGAGTTTATCATCTACACCATTATCTTTGGCACCTTTTAAGAAATTTTCTTTTTGCGACATCAAGACATCATGCTTTTTCTTACCCATTGCACGACGCAAAATATCAGCTTGCCCTAAAGTGAAACCAGCTAATACTTGAACTATCTGCATAACCTGTTCTTGATACAAAATCACGCCAAAAGTTTCTTTTAAAATTGGCTCTAAATCTGGATGAATATATGTTACTTTTTTTCTGCCATGTCTACCATTGATGAAATCTGTTACCATACCACTGCCCAAAGGCCCTGGTCGATACAATGCCATAACAGGAATTAAATCAGCAAATCCAGTTGGTTGCAAATCTTTTACCAAAGTAGTCATGCCAGCAGACTCTAACTGAAATACTGCTCCTGTTTCTCCTCGACAAAGCATTTGCGAAGTCTTTTCATCTTCAAGTGGAATTTCATCTAAATTTATCTCTATACCGCGATTATTTTTTATATTTGTCAAAGCATCAGCAATAACAGTAAGTGTACGCAATCCCAAAAAGTCCATTTTCAATAGACCTAATTCTTCAACACAATCTTTATCATACTGAGTTACAAATGTACCTTCAGATATCTGATAGGTACATAATCTGTAACAGGATCTTTAGAAATAACTACACCAGCAGCATGAGTTGAAGAATGGCGTGGCATACCTTCTACATCTTTGGCAAAATCAATTAATTTACGAACTTCAAGATTTTCTTGATATAAAGTCAACAACTCTGATGAATCTTTTAATGCTTTATCCAAAGTCATGCCTAATTCTTGCGGAATTAACTTTGCTATCTTATCCACTTCGTTATAAGGCATATTCATGACACGACCAACATCTCGCACTGCACCTTTTGCCGCCATCGTACCAAAAGTAATTATCTGTGCTACATGGTCATCGCCATATCTTCTTTTTACATATTCAATAACTTCATCTCTACGAATATAACAAAAGTCAATATCTATATCCGGCATTGTTACACGTTCAGGATTTAAAAAACGTTCAAAGAGTAAACTATATTTCAGTGGGTCAATATCTGTAATTCCCAAAATATACGCTACAATACTACCAGCTGCCGAACCACGACCAGGCCCTACCGCTATATTTTGACTGCGAGCAAAATTTATAAAATCCCATACAATCAAAAAATAACTATCATAGCCCATGCGGTGAATAATAGATAATTCATAATCTAGCCTTTGTTGTATTTCTTCTGTAACTTCAGCATATCTATTATGAATTTTTTCCTTACACAATTTATGCAAATACTGTTCATCAGTCATACCTTCTGGCAAAGGAAAGTTTGGTAAGTGTAAATGACCAAATTCAAAACTCACATTACAACGATTTGCAATTTCCAAAGTATTTGTAATAGCTTCTGGTGTATCTTTAAACAAAGCAAGCATTTCAGCACCAGATTTTAAATAGAAATCATCATTATAAAATTTCATTCTATCTTTATCATCTAAAGTTCTGCCTGTTTGTATACACAAAAGCACATCATGAAAATCATTGTCTTCTTTTTTTATATAATGTATATCATTTGTAGCCACTAATTTTAAATCATATTTTTGTGCTAAACTGATTAATCCTTTGTTCGCTTTAGCTTCTTCAGGAATTTGATGATTTTGAATTTCTAAAAAGAAATTATCTTTGCCAAAAATATCTACATATTCCTGCACTAATTTTTCCGCACGTTCCATATTATCACGAATAATTGCTTGAGGAATTTCGCCCGCTATACAACTGCTCAAACAAATAATACCTTCGTGATACTGACGCAATAAATCTTTATCCACACGAGGTTTATAATACATACCTTCAATATTTGCTAGAGAAACCAATTTAATGAGATTTTGATATCCCTTATTATTTTCTGCTAACAAAATTAGATGATAATAACGAGTGCCTTCCACTTCAAAATTATCAAAACGAGATTTTGGTGCTACATAAACTTCACAACCAATAATAGGCTTTATTCCTTGTTTCAAAGCTTCTTTATAAAAAGCAATCGTTCCATACATAGTACCATGGTCAGTGATCGCTATAGATTTCATGCCCAATTCTTTTGCGTGTGCAATTAATTTTTTTTACTCTACTAGCACCATCTAATAAGCTATATTCTGTATGCACATGCAAATGAGTAAAATCCATATGATTTTCAACTACAGTATTTACATCAGATTTTTCTAATTTCATTATGACCTCTCTTTCTAAAATAATAAAATATCTTCAAAAATAAAATTAAAGCTAATATATTAAGTAAAATAATTTTAACATATGATTATTATAAAGAAAATAAATCTATACCAAATATAAAAGCTTCTTTTTCTTCATTAAAATAACAATATAAAAAGAAGATAATTAAATACATTCCATCAATTATCTTCTAATATAAAAATTTATGATTTAGTTTTATTTTTCACTATGTTTACAAATTATTAATAAACTATATCTTCATTTTCCATCAAATATATAATAAGTCATAAAATTACTTATTTAACTCATTATTTTTAAAATAAATAGCATAATACCTTGTTTTTTAACTATTATTTATCATTATTAATATCTTAATCTACCTATTTTTTATTATAATCATCATTATAATTATTCAGATTAACATTTTTATTGATATCCTATATTTTAAGAAATGCTTTTTCATGTAATTTTCCATTACACAAACACCTCTTTTCAACATATTTTGTCTTTATTTTATCACAAGTGTTGTGTAACATAAATCTATTATTACTAATAAAATATATTTCTACCCAAAATATTGTAAATATGTTATTATATACATATTAATTTATAAAGAAGGTGTTTAAATGGAGTTATTGAATTCATTAGTCGGTCAAATCAATGATATTTTATGGAGTTATGTTTTAATTATTTTACTTATCGGTGCTGGTATTATTTTTACTATTCGTACAAAATTTGTACAAATAAGATTTATCAAAGAAATGATACGTCTTATTGCTGGTGATGCAGGCAATAAAATGGAAGGACAACAAATTTCTTCCTTCCAGGCTTTCTGTGTAAGTACAGCTTCTCGTGTAGGTGTTGGTAATATTGCTGGTATTGCTATTGCAGTAGTTCTCGGCGGTCCAGGTGCTATCTTCTGGATGTGGATTATTGCTATCTTAGGTTCTGCAACTGGTTTTGTGGAAAGTACTTTAGCACAGATTTACAAAGTACCTCGTACTGATAGCAATGGCTATCTTGGTGGTCCTGCTTATTACATTAATAATGCACTTCATAGCCCTAAAACAGCTGTATTCTTTGCTATCTTAATCAGTATTACTTATGGACTTATCTTCAATTCTGTACAATCCAATACGATTTCCTTATCTTTACAAACTGCATTCAATTTTGATGCTACTATGATTGGTATTGTTATTGCTGTATTCTCTGGAATTGTAGTATTTGGTGGTTTACATCGCATTGCTAAAGTTACTGAATACATGGTGCCTATCATGGCTGGTATTTATTTACTTATCGCTTTTGCTATCACTATATATAATATTTCAGAATTACCAACTGTTTTATCTGTCATCTTCAAAGATGCTTGGGGTATTGAATCTGTTGCTGGTGGTAGCTTTGGTGCTGCTATCATGACAGGTATTAAACGTGGATTATTCTCCAATGAAGCTGGTATGGGTTCTGTTCCAAATGCCGCAGCTACTGCTGAAGTAAGTCACCCTGTAAAACAAGGTCTTATCCAAGCTTTTGGTGTATTCGTAGATACATTATTTATCTGTACTGCTTCTGCTTTCATCGTATTATTCAGCAGTGATTATCAAGCAACAGGTTTAACTGGTATTCAGCTCATTCAATACGATTTAAGCTTATATTTTGGTGATATCGCTACAACTGGTATAGCTATTATCGTTTTATTATTTGCATTTACTTCTATCGTAGGTAACTACTATTATGGAGAAATCAATATAAAACACTTGTCTGATAACCCATTATATTTAAATATTTTCCGTATTCTTGTTGTAATTATGGTATTCTTCGGCTCTGTTGCTGAATTGAGCTTAGTTTGGAATTTAGCAGACTTATTCATGGCTTTAATGGCAATCACAAATATCATTGCTATTTTACTCTTAGGCAAATATGCTTTTATTGCTTTAGATGATTATACTCAACAGAAAAAACAAGGTATTAAAGATCCTGTATTTAAAGCTAGTATCTTACCAAAACAAGACGGTATTTATTGGTGGAAAGATGACAATAAATAATTATTAAACATAAAAAGACTTGATTTTAAAATTTATAAATCAAGTCTTTTTTATATCATAAATAAATACACTTTTACAATTTATTACGCAAATAATAAAAAGTTATAACATTACAATAATAAAAAAT
>ENA-OQAY01000401-OQAY01000401.1-human-gut-metagenome-genome-assembly--contig:-NODE-401-length-12631-cov-0.544066_pt1 | contig 12631 bp, 9 predicted proteins | sample MGYA00242740_ERZ504537 | MGnify/ENA primary metagenome ERZ504537 (study PRJEB26092, sample SAMD00036272) | human gut metagenome | host: Homo sapiens | study: EMG produced TPA metagenomics assembly of... | reverse complement strand
TTTTTTGTGACCGCGACAGGATTCAAACCTGTAACCGGCTGATCCGTAGTCAGCTACTCTATTCAGTTGAGCTACGCGGCCATTGTTCTTTCGTTTTAACGGGTGCAAAGATACGGACTTTTTTTTGAAAATGCAAGCGTTTTTACTAAAACTTTTTTTCTAAAAATTTATTCGACGAAACGGGAATTAAACAGCTGCCAGCCTAGTGTTAAACCTACATTCCAATCGTTAGACGGTGAACTATAGTGGTTTACATAAGCACTGATAGAACCGAACGATAATTGAAAAACTAATGAGATTTCTCCAAGATATTCGAATTTTGTGAAAGCTTTCCCGTAATATGCTTGTCCATATTCATCTTTCTTGATAGGAAAGATGGGTACAAATCCATAAAATTCTCCGCGTAATTGAAAAGACTCGCTTAACTGGTAGATGGGCATGGCGCCGACTCCGGCATATTGATTAGCACGGAAAGCCTCATTATAGGTTACTTTGCTATGGGCTGTCGGAGTGAATTCTCCTGCCTGCATTAATGTAGCCGTATAATTATTGGAGAAATTTCGGGATGAGTAATACGCCTCTAGATACGCTCCCAAGGTAAACTTAGGACTTACCTTATGGTATGTTTCGTTCTGATATGAAACTTGAAGCCAGGATTGTACCTTTTTATAAGGTTCCGGTGTTGTCTTTAGTCACTTTGGATACACCTGATCTGAAATGTTCTGTGCCGGTGAAAATTTGTGCAGCCATTTTTTCACGACTTCCTTGTGTGGCAAACTGGCGGGCATTCAAGGTGCTTCCTTCCAATACGATAGAGCCTCCGAAGATAGAATAAGTGCTTTTATCATGTTTTGTCTCGCTGAAGTCGATGATATTGGTTTGGAAGTACCTGTCTTCCATACGGGCTATACCTACACCGAATTCAGCTTTCTTACGGCTTAGAAACGGTAATGACACCTTCAATTTTACAAACTCTTCTCTTTTCTTGTTGAAAGCCGGATTGTCTTTATTGGAAAAGAATTTGGCTTCTTTGAAATAATCGAAGGTAGAGATCGAGGCTATGAATTTATAAGATGTAGGCAGTTTGGTTGGAAAATCGATTCGTGCTGCAAGTTGTACATTATTGTAGACCCGGCCTAACTGTCCGTCAAAATTAAATTCTTTTGAATAATAGTTCAAGTTTTGATAGGAAGCACCAAAATAGACTTGATTGGAGCCACTGGAAGACACGTTTCCACCGACACGAACGGAGAGATTGGCCTCCATTTTGACTTGGAGGTTCAAGTCGTAGGTTTGGTCTTTCTCATTATAAACGGCATGAGGAATGATTTCGGATATAATATTATCGGACAACAAACGGAAATATGCTCGTTTGATATCCTCCATAGTGAAAACATCGAAGTCGTTTTCATGGAACTCTTTTTGTATATATTGCTTTTGCTGTTCATTGGCACCGGTTATATTAACTCTTTTGAAACGGAAAACCGGTAAATTGCTCTTATAGGCCAGTCGTTTAACTTTCACTTGTTCGGGGGTGATTCTTCGATGAATTCGGCTTTTTATGGAGTCCATCATTTCTATGGCACGTTTATAACCAATGTCATGCAACTCGTCAAAGCGCTGGAAGTCCATTAAATTGACATCATCATATTTAAAAGTCATGAGGATGCCGAGGGAATCGGGTAAAGAGTAATCTGTCTTTTGCATAATCATATTTTCCAGTTGCCCCATAATGTCACCTTCCTTGGGTTTGCCCGGATTGGCGGATACGGCACTTCCTATAATGATATCCGGATGGAAGGTGTCACGCATTACATTCACTGGAAAATTATTGTAAATGCCACCGTCGTATGCCAGTATCGAGTCTATTTCGATAGGCTTGAACATGGCAGGAAAACTCATGGAGGCACGTACGGCATCTCCCAGATCTCCTTTTTTCAATATCAGTGGTCTTTTATTGTACACATCCGAAGCTATACAGCGGAAGGGAATATACAGGCTGTCAAAATTGGCCTTGCTTGCAGCTGTTGCCTGACCGAATAATTGCAGAAATACAATATTCATCTGAATGGGATCTACAATGCTGGTAGGCAAAAACTGAGGTTTGACATTCTTCAGCGAGTCTTTTAAGGAGATACGGATGTTGATAAATTCGGGTGTTGGAGGATTTTTCTTGAAATAATAGATGTATTTCTCTTCCACATTACCTGAATACCAGCGTTTGAAGTCATCGGATTTGAGTAAAGCCTCCATTTCATCGGGAGAATAGCCCATAGCATAAAGTGAACCGACAATGGCTCCCATGGATGTGCCTGCAATATAATCTATGGGGATACCGTTTTCTTCTAATGCGCGGATAATGCCGATATGGGTTAGGCCTTTGGCACCTCCTCCGCTCAGTACCAGTCCCACTTTCTGTGCATGGATGGGAGGAAGCAGTAAAAAGAGAAGAAAAAGTATATATAGATAATGTTTCATGGATGTCGAATCTTTGTATGTGTTGCTCCAAATATAGAAAGAAATCTTCGTTTCCAATCGTTTTTTAGAATAAAAAAGCGCCGGAAATGAACTTCCCGACGCTTTTGATAGCAAAATGTGATAGATTTGTTAAATCAGTTCGATACTGCGTTTTACAAAGTTTGTCAAAGCTTCGCCTTTCAACATATTATTTTGTAACAGAGCAAGGTCAATCAATTGGCGGATTACTTTGTTACCACCTGCGTATTCACCTAAAACAGCTTCTTTCTTGGTCTTTTCATCGGCCAACTTTTTCTCAACATCACTTAATTCATCTTTTTCTGCTTGAGGTATTTCATCGGCTTTTTTACCTTCCTGTGCTTTGTGAAGTTCGTCGTGACGTTTATTCAGACTGGTCATTTCAGTTTCGATAGGTTCAAGAGCAGCTTTACAAGAGTTGTCCGCATCATTCAAAACTTGTTTCACCAGTTTGTGGTCGACATTCAGAACCAAGTTAAACATATCCGGCATTTCTCCATAAAAACTCATACCTGCCTGGATATTGGCCATTTCTTTCATACGGCGCATATATTCGCTTTGGGTAATCATGATAGGAGTTCCTGTCTCGCCTAAAGATTGTGTTTCTACATTGAACTCCACTTTCTTCATCTGTGGCAACTGACTGCGGAATATGGAAGATAGAATATCGCGTTGGCCGGCTTCCAGACTGGCATCTTTGCGCTCTTCTTTAGCAATCAGGCGGTCAATTACATCACTGTCCACACGGGTGAAGCGGCTCTTTTCAAATTTTTGCTCGAGCATACTTACCATAGCTACATCCAGCTGACCATCCATTAACAATACGTTGTAGCCTTTGTTCTTGGCCGCATCAATGTAGCTGTATTGTTCGTCTGCATGGGTAGCATACAGATAAATCAAGTTGCCGTCCTTATCTGTTTGATTATCTTTGATCAAGCTTTGGTATTCTTCATAAGTATAATATTTGTCATCTGTGTCTTTCAGCAGAGCAAATTTATTAGCCTTTTCGTAGAAATCTTCTTGAGTCAACATGCCGTAGTTGATGAAAATCTTCAAATCATCCCATTTCTCCTCGAATTCTTTGCGGTCATTCTTAAAAATGGCTTGCAGGCGGTCTGATACTTTCTTAGAAATATAAGTGGAGATTTTCTTCACGTTGGAATCGCTCTGCAAGTAAGAACGGGATACGTTCAACGGGATGTCTGGTGAGTCAATCACTCCGTGTAACAGGGTCAGGAAGTCTGGAACAATACCTTCTACCGAGTCGGTGACATAGACCTGGTTACAGTAAAGTTGGATTTTGTTTTTTTGTAATTCAATGTTGCTCTTTACTTTCGGAAAGTACAGAATACCTGTCAGATTGAACGGATAATCCACATTCAGATGGATCCAGAACAAAGGTTCGTCTGCCATGGGATATAATTCCCGATAGAATTTCTTATAATCTTCGTCTTTCAGTTCTACCGGTTTGCGTGTCCATAAAGGATAGGTTTCGTTGATTACATTGTCTTCATTTGTTTCAACCTGCTTTCCATCTTTCCATTCTTTCTTTTTGCCGAATGCAATGGGGATAGGAAGGAAGCGGCAATATTTAGTCAGCAATGAAGAAATACGTGTTTCTTCCAGAAATTCCTTGCAGTCATCATCTATATAAAGGATAATATCCGATCCGCGGCTTTCTTTTTCAACGTTTTCGATAGTGAACTCAGGGCTTCCGTCGCAAGTCCATTTCACAGCTTGTGCTCCTTCTTGGTGGGATTTTGTGATGATTTCCACTTTTTTGGCTACCATGAAGGCAGAATAGAATCCCAGACCAAAGTGTCCGATGATGGCATTGGCATCATCTTTATATTTTTCAAGGAAGTCGTTAGCGCCTGAAAAAGCTATCTGATTGATATATTTGTCGATCTCTTCGGCTGTAAGTCCGATACCCCGGTCGGAAATGGTGATGGTATCTTTTCCTAAGCTTACTTTAATGGTAAGATCTCCCATCTCTCCTTTGAATTCACCTTTAGATGCAAGGGTTTTCAGCTTCTGTGTGGCATCTACTGCATTAGAAACTAATTCACGGAGGAATATTTCATGATCACTGTATAAGAACTTTTTGATGATGGGGAAAATGTTCTCAGTGGTTACCCCAATATTTCCTTTTTGCATACTATTTATGGTTTTAAGTTATTATGTTATATATACGTTTGAATCGTCTTTTTGTTGGATGATGGGCAAAAAAAATGCCAGATACAGTGATATCTGACATTTTGTCTGTTATTTTTTGAATAACTTTGGACTCTTTACTTTTCCACAGTCATGACAATGATGTCTTTTTCTTTGTCATAGCTTACCTTGATCGTGTCACCAGCCGCCATTTCTGATCCAAGTATCAGCTCGGAGATTCCATCCTCCAAATTGTTTTGGATGGCACGTTTTAATGGGCGTGCTCCGAACTGTACATCGTAACCTTTGGTGGCTACAAACTTTTTGGCATCTTCGTCGATAACAAGCTTATAACCAATGTGTTCCACACGACTGTAAAGACCATTAAGTTCGATATCGATAATCCGAGTCAGTGCATTCAGGTCGAGTTGGTCGAAAGTTATTATTTCGTCCAGACGATTGATGAATTCGGGCGCAAAAGACTTATTCAAAGCTTTTGTAATCACGCTGCGCGAGTATTCTTTGTCATCTGTACGGATTTGGGCGGCAAATCCGATTCCTTTTCCGAATTCTTTAAGTTGGCGGGTTCCAATATTGGATGTCATGATAACTATGGTATTTTTAAAGTCTACAGTTCTGCCATAACTGTCAGTCAACCGACCTTCATCCATCACTTGCAACAGTATGTTGAATACATCGGGATGCGCTTTTTCAATTTCATCCAATAAAACGATAGAGTAGGGTTTACGCCTTACTTTCTCCGTCAGCTGCCCACCTTCTTCATAACCTACGTATCCGGGAGGTGCTCCTACCAGACGGGATACGGTGAATTTTTCCCATATATTCACTCATGTCAATGCGGATAAGTGCATCTGCCGAACCGAACATTAGTTTCGCTAACTCCTTAGCCAGATGAGTCTTGCCGACACCTGTCGGACCTAGAAACATGAATGTACCAATCGGTTTATTAGGATCTTTCAGACCTACACGGCTTCTTTGAATAGCTTTTACCAGTGTGGCGATTGCTTTGTCTTGACCGATAACTTTAGAAAGCAGATCGTCTTTCATTCCTAATAATTTCATTCCTTCAGCCTGTGCCATTCTTTGCACAGGTACGCCTGACATCATGGAAACGACTTCGGCTATTTGTTCGTCATCTACCGTTTCCCGATTTTCCTTCAGGCTTTTTTCCCATTCTTCCTTCAGAGTATCAAGCTGGTTCGTATATTCTTTCTCTTTGTCACGATAACTGGCGGCTAGTTCGAAATTTTGTAACCTGACAGCTTCATTTTTAAGAGATTTCATCTCATCAATCAGTTTTTCCTGTTCTTCAATTTCTTTGGGAGCAGTGATATTAGTAAGATGTACGCGCGAACCGGCTTCATCTAAAGCATCTATCGCTTTATCAGGGAAGTTACGGTCTGTGATATATTGGTCTGTCAGTTTTACACAGGCTTCAAGGGCCGCATCTGTATAGTTCACATTATGATGATCCTCGTATTTATCTTTGATATTTTTCAAAATCTGAAGTGTTTCTTCTGCAGTTGTTGGTTCTACAATAACCTTTTGGAACCGGCGTTCCAATGCACCGTCTTTTTCAATATTTTGGCGGTATTCGTCCAATGTCGTCGCTCCGATGCATTGAATCTCACCTCTGGCCAATGCAGGTTTCAACATATTGGCTGCATCCATTGAGCCTGCTGCAGAACCTGCTCCCACAATAGTGTGGATTTCATCGATGAAAAGAATGATGTTAGGATTCTTCTTCAACTCGTTCAAAATGGAACGAATACGTTCCTCGAATTGTCCACGATATTTAGTGCCTGCGACAACGGCAGTCATATCAAGAGCTATCACTCGTTTGTCAAATAAGATACGTGATACTTTCTTTTCCACAATCCGTAATGCAAGTCCCTCAACAATGGCAGATTTGCCGACTCCCGGTTCGCCAATCAAAATAGGGTTGTTCTTCTTGCGGCGGCTCAATATTTGTGCCAGTCGCTCTATTTCCTTCACCCGGCCAACTACAGGATCTAGTTTTCCTTCTTCGGCAGCTTTTGTCATGTCTGTGCCGAAATTATCGAGTACAGGAGTATCATTAGCCGGCTTTTTTTGTGCCGGGCGTGCCTGCTGTTGTGCTGCATTTGATTTATTGCCACTTGGACTCTGACGTATATCTTCGTCTTCATCCTCGTCCTCACTGAACCCCAGACCTGCATGGGTGTCTGGTTGTAAAGTGAGTTTGATTTTTTCGTATGTTACGCCATTGCTTTCCAAGACGTGGAAAGCTGTATTATCCTTGACCTTCATAATTGCTAATAAAATATGTTCGGAGTCAGCTGCAATGTTTCTCAATAACTTAGCTTCCAGAATACATAACTTTAACACTTTGGATGCTTTGTCATTAAAGCTAATATTCTCGTCATAGGTGGTGTCATTTTCCACATTGTTTTTTTTTCACAATGGTCTCCAACTGATTTTTTTTTATGTCCTGTAAGTTTATTTGTAAATTAAATAAGATCTCGATAGCTTTTCCTTCACCTTCACGTATCAGTCCCAACAACAAGTGTTCGGGACCAATATAGCTATTCCGCAGCCTGTTGGCTTCTTCCTTGCTATACATGATGATATCGGACACTCTTTGTGTAAATTGATTGTTCATAAATTTATCGTCCTCCTAAAGTATAGTGTTTATTTCCCAGTGTGCAAAGATACACATAATAACAATGCATACCATTGTTTTCTTATTTATATTAGCATAACAAAATGTATGCCAAGCTTTGACAGGCTAAATGGATTAAACAAAAATAAGGGTTATAGCGAACCATTCACAAAGTAAATGAGAAGTGGGAGTGATAATCACTATATACTATAGAATAAGGTATAGGGATACTTTTTACTTATATAAGTAAAAACATTTAATGGACTTAACTTTTTTATGGGTTTTGTTTCGTATGTCGTATAAAAGTAGTACTTTAGCGTGGTTTTGGTAAACCAAAAAGATGTATAATTAATATTTGTTTAAATGCTAGAACAAGACAGAATTATAAAGATTAACATCGAAGAGGAAATGAAGTCGTCGTACATTGATTACTCAATGTCAGTAATTGTTGCGCGCGCCCTCCCGGATGTTCGCGACGGCTTTAAACCGGTTCATAGACGTATCTTATATGGTATGATTGAGCTGGGTAATACCTCCGATAAAGCTTATAAGAAATCAGCAAGAATTGTAGGTGAAGTTTTGGGTAAATATCACCCGCATGGTGACTCTTCCGTGTATGGAGCTTTGGTCAGGATGGCTCAGGACTGGGCTATGAGATATCCGTTGGTAGATGGTCAAGGTAACTTCGGCTCTGTTGATGGTGACAGCCCTGCTGCCATGCGTTATACGGAAGCAAGATTAAAGAAAATAGGTGAAGAGATGATGCAGGATCTTTATAAGGAAACTGTTGATTTTCAGAATAATTTTGATGACACGTTACAGGAACCGACTGTCATGCCAACACGGATTCCTAACTTGTTGGTAAATGGAGCATCCGGTATTGCAGTAGGTATGGCAACCAATATGCCTACTCATAATCTTTCTGAAGTAATCGATGCATGTATTGCTTACATTGACAATAATGATATTGATATTGAAGGACTTATGCAATATGTAAAAGCACCGGATTTCCCTACAGGTGGATATATATATGGTATAAGCGGGGTACGTGATGCTTACGAAACCGGACGTGGTAGAGTGGTGATGCGTGCTAAGGCTGAGATAGAAACTCATACTACACATGATAAGATCATAGTTAATGAAATTCCTTATAATGTAAATAAGAAGGAATTGATTGAAAATATCGCATCTTTAGTTAATGACAAGAAGATTGATGGTATTTCGTATGTAAATGATGAATCCGACCGTGAAGGTATGCGCATCGTTATTGATGTTAAACGTGATGCAAATGCTAGTGTGGTGCTGAACAAATTGTTCAAAATGACAGCTTTGCAAACTTCATTTGGCGTAAATAATATCGCTTTGGTCCATGGTCGCCCCAAAATGTTGAATCTGAAAGATTTAATCAGATATTTTGTAGAACATCGTCATGATGTGGTAATTCGTCGTACTCAGTATGATTTACGGAAGGCACAGGAGCGTGCTCATATTCTTGAAGGGTTGATTATAGCTTCTGATAATATTGATGAAGTTATCCGTATTATTCGTGCTGCAAAAACCCCTAATGATGCTATAGCAGGGTTAATAGAGCGTTTTATCTGAGTGAAATTCAGGCACGTGCTATTGTAGAAATGCGTTTGCGCCAATTAACAGGTTTGATGCAAGATCAGCTTCACGCAGAATATGAAGAGGTGATGAAACAGATTGCTTATTATGAAGAAATTCTTTCAAATGATGAACTTTGTAAAAAAGTAATCAAAGATGAGTTGATAGAAGTAAAAGAGAAATACGGGGATGCCCGTCGGTCTGAAATAGTTTATTCTTCAGAAGAATTTAATCCTGAAGATTTTTATGCTGATGATCAGATGGTTATCACGATATCCCATATGGGATATATCAAGCGTACTCCTTTATCAGAATTCCGTGCCCAAAATAGAGGTGGGGTAGGATCAAAAGGAAGTGAAACCCGTGATGAAGACTTTGTAGAGCATATTTATCCGGCTACAATGCACAATACTATGATGTTCTTCACTCAGAAAGGTAAGTGCTATTGGTTGAAAGTTTACGAAATTCCCGAAGGAACTAAAAATGCTAAAGGACGCGCTATTCAGAATTTGCTGAATATTGATTCCGATGACGTGGTTACAGCATATCTACGTGTGAAAAACCTTAATGATACCGAGTTCATTAACAGCCATTATGTGCTGTTCTGTACAAAGAATGGCGTCATTAAAAAGACTTTGTTGGAACAATACTCACGGCCTCGCCAGAATGGTGTTAATGCGATAACTATTCGTGAGGATGATAAAGTGATCGAAGTTCGTATGACTAACGGTGATAATGAAATCATTATTGCTAACCGTAATGGTCGTGCAATTCGCTTCCACGAAAGTGCGGTTCGTGTTATGGGACGTACGGCTACAGGGGTGCGTGGTATGACTTTGGATGAAGATGGTGGCGATGAAGTTATCGGTATGATTTGTATAAAAGATCCTGAAGCTGAATCAATCATGGTAGTTTCTGAACAAGGATACGGTAAACGTTCTGATATCGAAGATTATCGTAAAACCAATCGTGGCGGTAAGGGTGTAAAAACGTTGAATATTACAGATAAAACAGGTAAATTGGTGGCTATCAAGTCTGTTACAGATGGGAATGACTTGATGATTATTAATAAATCTGGTATAACAATTCGTTTGAAAGTCGCTGAGGTCCGCATTATGGGACGTGCAACGCAAGGTGTACGATTGATAAATTTGGAGAAACGTAATGACCAAATAGGTTCTGTATGTAAGGTGACATCTGAAGAAGAGGAGATTACAGATGAAAATTCAAATGCAGATTTTGAAAATATAACTGAAGGAGAGGGTGGTAGTATCACTAATCCAGATTTAATTGCCGAAGCAAATAGTGAAGAATAAAATAAATTGTATTATTAAATCCACAAAATCATGAGAAAAGTATTATTTACAGTGGCTTTATTGTTAACAGCTTGCTTTGTGTCTGCACAAGTAAGTGTTGTTAAGGAGGCTAAATCCTTGAAAAGCAAACCTGAAGAAGCTGCAAAAGCTATCGAACCGGCTTTAACTAATCCTGAAACTGCTAATGATCCGGAAACATGGAAATTAGCAGGAGATTTTCAGAAAGCAATTTATGATGAAGAAAACATGAAACTTTATTTACCTGGAGGCCAAGCAGATACAACTAAGCTTTATAACAGCTTAGCTAAGATGTATGACTTCTACTTGAAATGCGATGAAATAGAGCAGGCTAAAGTCCAAAGTGGTGAGTTAAAGAAACCCAAATTCAGAAAGAAGAATGCAGATGCTTTGAAGACTTTGCGTTTAAACCTAGTTAATGGTGGTGGTGATGCTTACAATAAAGGAGATTATGCTGATGCTTTAAAGTATTTTGGGTTATTTGTTGATGTAGTAAACGAACCTATGTTTGCTGATGATGATGAGTTGAAGACTGATACTTTGAATGCATTATATGCTTGCTATGCAACTTTAGCTGCTAATATGCTGAAAGATAATCAGGCTGTCATCAAATATGGTAATATAGGTAAGAATCATAAAGAAGAAGGTTATAGAGCATTAATGTGCTTGGCTGAAACATATGGTCAGAAAGAAGGTGGTGATTCTGCAAAATGGCTTGAAGTAATCAAAGAAGGTACTGAATTGTTCCCTAAGCAAGAATACTTTGTTGGTAATATTATGGATTATTACATTCAAAAAGGTATGGTTGATGAGGGTCTGGTTCAAATTAATAAATTGCTTGCTACGAGTGAAACTCCGTACTATCTTTATGTAAAAGGTATCTTATTATATGAGAAAAAGCAGTATGATGATGCAATTGCTACATTTAATAAAATTATTTCAAATAACGGAGATTTAGTTGCTGAAGCATATTCAAAGATTGGTGACTGTTATTTTTTTCCCAGCCCAGATTATTGTTGAGGAAAATGCAAAGTTAGCTATTGATGATCCCAAATACAATGAAAACGAAAATAAGATTAAAGAGTTGTATGAGAAAGCTAAACCATATTATGAGAAGGCAAAAGAATTAAAGCCTGACAATAAGGCTTTGTGGGGGAATTATTTGCTGAATATTTATTGGAAGTTAAATAGAGCTGAATATGATTCTTTGGAAAAAGAATTAGGATATTAATAAAAACACTGATTTTAAAATAATAAAGAGGTTGTGTTAAAATTCTGGCACAACCTCTCTTTTTATGCCAAAAGACTTTCCCAAGCCCGGGTTTTGTTATTACCTAAAGTTTTATGTATCTTTAAAAGTTTACCCATTACATACATCCGTTTACGAGAACCATTTTTGATATATAATCAATATTATGTTTAATTTATATTGATCTCTTTTTATTGGGTAGATATTAATATGTTAAAGAGTAACAAAATATTGCGATTTGCTTGTGCTACCCTTCTTGATTCTTTATTTTATTACTAATATAGGTGTATTAGCATGAAATATCATTTTTCTTGCTATGCTAGGATTAAACAATCTAGCAAATATGTTTCGTTTATAGTTTGTGATACAAATTACGTCTATATTTTCTTCTTTTACATATTTGTCCAAATTGCTCAGTATGTTATCTTCTTTCACTACATTATAATGTAGTTCCAATTTTGAGTATTGTTTTTGAAATAATCTTTAATACCTGCTAGTTTTATTTCATGCCATGCATCATTATCTGTACTTAAATGAACGAAGGAAACGGCAAAATGAAACGATTTAAAAACATTTATCAAGGAGTCAAAAGCTATTAGATCCCTTTGGTCAAAATTGGTCACAAAAGCTACTTTTTTTATATCATTGAATGTTTTTAGTGGTGTATGTTCTGGAATAGCATATACAAAGGATTTGCTTCTTTCTATAACTTCAGCTGTAACGCTACCAATCAAGTCTATATCTTTTTGGCTTCTCCCTCTTGTTCCCATTATAATTATCTGAGGATTATATTCTTTAGCATATCGTAAGATTTCTTCTTCGGGAATACCATCACGCAAAATACAAGTATATTTTATATTGGGAAACTCTCCTGACTCAACTTTCTTTTTAATTGTATCGGAAAGTTTGTTCAACTCGTTGTGCACTGTTTCTATCATACTTTTTACAGATTCTTCTCTTTCGATCTGAAAATTGAAATTATCAGTTCCATAAGGAATTGTAGGCACATAAATAGGACTGAAATAAGCATGTAGAAGCACAACTTCTGAATTAATAGCATTAGCAAAAGAAAAACCAAATTGGCAGGCTTTAAGAGAATAGTTTGAAAAGTCTATCGGGATAAGTACTTTT